>ERZ1643251.121-NODE-121-length-137541-cov-34.090155_pt1 | contig 137541 bp, 112 predicted proteins | sample MGYA00579261_ERZ1643251 | MGnify/ENA primary metagenome ERZ1643251 (study PRJEB29033, sample SAMEA4952267) | chicken gut metagenome | biome: Broiler Chicken; feature: Gastrointestinal Tract; material: Caecum | place: Ireland | collected 2018 | study: Broiler... | reverse complement strand
TTGTTGTTGGAAAATCTTTACTTCTAAGTAAAGTTCTAACATTATCTCTACCAAGTCCTGTAATTTTTATTAAGTCATCACAGTCTAAAAAATCTTTACCATATTTCAAAGAAATTCTATTCACTTCATTTTGTATTAAGTCATTTATGTTAATGTTTGTATTGTTCATTTTCCCTCCTCACAAACTAAAATTTCTTTCTATATCTAAATAAAAATTTTCTATTAACCTCTCTATTTCTAAATTTTCAAACTGTGATTTAATCAAAAAGAAGAAGTGGGCTTCACACTTGCTTACAATAAAGGAAGTAGTTTTGAGTCAAAAATGTAACACAGATAAAAGTCTTATTTTATAAGGCTTTTTGTTACTTTTTTATATTCAAAACGTTTCTTCCGCTTATCCTGTATATCGTCAAAGCAAAATCTGACTCGCTCGAAAACACAAAAGTTTTTGTATTTTTTCGCTCTAACGATTTGCTTTTCCTCTTTCCCAAAAATTCTTGCAAGCAAGTATTTTCGGGAGCCCTGCGACTCATACAAAAATCACATTTCAAACTCTTTTTGTTTTCTATATCTCTCTAATTTGTTATAGAATTGCTTGAAATTTTCCATTTCATAAATCTCTTGATTATGATAATATTCAAGACAATCAAAAAGATATTGCCATTGCCTTTTCCTTTGGCGTTTTTTATAATATCTATCTCGTTTTGTATAAGTTGTTATGCTTTCAATCTTATCTCTAATATGACCAATTTCTAATGCTGTTTGAATTGTCTTATTTCCTAATCTTCGCATAATGTCTTGCTCGTAAATTTCAACATTGTATTCATCAGGAATATGCTTGTAATTTTCTTTTTGCCATTTGTCTAATTTACAAAGTTCATATAAAAAACTAGAAAAACTTTTTTGTAAATTTTTATTACTTGTAATCAAATTTTTAGTTATATCATCAACATAAGATTTTACACTTTCCATATTCTCACTATCATAACTTACACGACCAGATTTAGGCATCATATCATACAAATTTAAGAGTTGCTTTTTAAGTCCTTTTCTTAGAGTTATCGCATTTGAAAACATTTCATATTTATCTGTTAAATCTTTTCTTGTTTTAACTATTTCAGCCGTTTTGTTAGTTAATGCTTTTTCAAAAATTGCTTTGCTTGTTATCAAAACATTTTTAGGTATTTTGCCAGAGTGAAAAACAAGTTCATTATTGTTTTTATAAAACTTAGGTTCTTTCTCAAAGAATGATATGTGGATATGTTTGTTCTCTGTGTTCTCGTGAAGTCCTGCATACCAGACGATATTGTCTTTGTCTAATCCTGCACGAGTGAAAAATTTAGGCAGTTCCTTTTTGATAAAGTTATATGCTTGCTCATAATCTCTGCAATACATTTCACCAAATTCTTCTCTAAATGAAATTACCATATCCCATATACAACTTTGGGTGTTTCTTAATTGTTCTCTTAACCCTCTCTTTTGCTCATCAGTTAAAAGTCCGTCTTTGCAAAATGCTCCACAAGATTTTTCGTTATTGCCAACATATTTTGTATAATCAGTTGGAGTATTGTCTATCGACCCCGTGTCAACATAACTCACATAGTTATAACTTGCTGTGCAACTTAAAAATTCTCGTTTTGCAATTTCTTTTTCTTGACTAGATTTGTATTTATCTTTTGGTTTGTAATACTTACACAATAAAACAATATTGTCTTTCATCTTTTCATCCTTTCATAAATAGCATTTAAGACATCTTCCATTTGGTCAAGTCGAGATAAAATTTCATCTTCTTTCATCTCTTTAAAGGCAACTTGTTTTAAACACGCGTTTAAAAACTCGTTAATTGACCCATATTGGCTGTTTTCGTAAATCTCTTGTAATTTATCGACCAAACGCTTTTCTCGCAATCTGAGCATATTTTGGCACTTAATTTTGCTATCTCTCATAGTTCCTCCTTTTGTTTAATTTGATTTTCTAAAGTTTTAAGTTTAATTTTACATTTCACACCTCCTTTTAAAATGATTTTACTATCGTCGCTGGTTCACCATTTGAACCTGCGGGAAAAGTTTTTTAACATTTGCACATAAATATTAACAATGTCGCATGTTCACCATTTGAACACGCGGTTAAAATTTGTATAAGAAAAAACACCATTGCAATTTGCAAAGATGTTTACTCCTTCTATATTATTAAGGACATGTTTTTTCAATTTGTCAGGTATAAATTGATGATTTTTTTTAAAAAGTAAAAATTTATTTTATTTATATCCTCTCACTTATATACAAATCGTAAGGCACTTTTGTGCCAAAAAATCCCTAAAATAAAGTGATTCAGCCTTGTCCAAAAAAATAAATTTTTTAACTCTCATATTTACATTGACATGTTTTTAAAAATCATCAAAGACTTTACTTTTTCTTCGTTAGCTTATACAAAAAAAATTACTCCTTCTATATTATTAAGAACATGTTTTTTAAAAAGTATCGTGGGTTTTTATTGTTTTATCAAAAATTCTTAAAAATATTTTTGTCCCTCTATATTATTAACTACAACTCTTTTCAAATCGTGGGGTTATTTTTATTATTTTTAATAAAAAATTTTTAAAATTTATTTTATCCTTTCTATATTATTAGGGCATATTTATTATTAAGACATATTTTTTGAAGTTCTCAGGTATAAATTAAAAATTTCTCCAAATAATTTATCTCCTATATATAAATGACATTTTTTTAGAAAAATTAAGGTAGTAATTATATGTTTTTGAAAAAAACTTAAAGAAAAATTTCAACGCAAAAGAAAAAAGACATCGAAATCGATGTCTTTAAACTCTTAATTACAAAAGAAAACTTTTCTTTATTATTAATTTCTTTTGAAAGAAATAATTACACAAAGAGTAATAATATATGATTATATATAATATAACACGATACACACTTTTTCAAAATCATAAAACTATAATTGTTTAATTTAAATGTTCGTTATATTGTATTTATTAGATTTTTTCAATCTTTAACTTTTCCTTTTGTGGCTAAAACTATTTATTTTTTCTAATTCTCTCAAAAACTATTGGAAGTAAAGCTTGCATTATACTATCTCTAAAATCTTTATCATTTGCCAAACTTTCAAAAAATTTGTTATTTTGTTCACTTCTATCAATAACTAAATTATCAAATTTGTCATTATACATAAATTTAAAAGTTTCAATTGGATTATTCTTTCCAAATTCTTTTAATACCTCATCGTTTACCATATCATTGCAAAGTTGCAATAATATTTTATCCGTTTCAGTAAAAGATGTGCCAAATTTTTCATTAATATTTTGTATAATTATAGACAAAGGATCTTTTTTCTTCTCTTTACCAACAAGCCCTCCTTTTATGCCAATAACACTATCAGGGGAGTGATCAAGTTTAATTTGTCCTTCAAATGATTTTTGAAGTTTGTAATACTCTAAAATTACTTTATCATCTACATTAACCTTTTCATTGTCTTTTGGTAATTTCATTTTAAGAAATTTTGCATATACATTGAATTTATGTAATTCTTTATCAAACATTTTTTCTACATTGGTTATAAAGTTATAAATTCTAATGAATGATGCTAACCCTGATTTAAAACTTTCTCGTTTAACTTTATCAAGTGCTAAAAATCTATCGACTGCAGGCCTTAAATAATTTGAAAGTTTGCTAGCGTCTTTCTCATTTTGACTAAAATATAAATCTGCAAAAGAATTAACTTCACTTGTTGTATAAACTCTCATTTCATCTAATTGATATTTTAAATCATAAACAGCATTTGGATTTGTTTCCTGTTCAAGAATTGTTCCCTCATAATAAGGTTGAAAAGCTTTTTTGATATCCTCTGCACTATTAACAAAATCTAAAACAAAAGTATCTTCTTTGCCTTTACATATTCTATTTAATCTTGAAAGCGTTTGAACAGCCTTTACATCATTTAATTTTTTATCAACAAACATTGTGTGCAGAAGTGGTTCATCAAAGCCTGTTTGATATTTTTCTGCCACAATAAGCATATTAAAATCATCATGAAAGATTTTTGGCAGCTGATTTTCTTTAATTTCATTCCCTTGCTTATCTTTGTTTAAAGTTTGTTCTGTATACTTTTCACTATTATCATAAACCTCACCACTGAAAGCCACTAATACATCACAATTTTCTAGGTGTTTTTCTTTAATTTGTTTTTTGAATTCTAAAAGATATCTAACAGCATGTAATCTTGATGGTGTGACAATCATGGCTTTTGCTTTTCCATTTATTTTGTATTTTGTAATCTTATCAAAATGGTCAAGAATTATAGCTGTTTTTTGCGCCAAATTATGTGGGTGTAATGTTTCATACCTTGTAACAGCTTTCATCCCTTTATTTGTATCAAAAACAGGGTCAGTTGGAAAATTTTTTGCTATTTTAAAATAAGTATTGTATGTCATATAATTTGCAAGAACATCTAGAATAAAGCCTTCTTCAATAGCCTGTCGCATTGAATAGATGTGAAATGCTTTATAAGTATTTTCTCCCTTTTCGTTAGTTACCTTATCACCAAAAAGTTGTAATGTTTTGTTTTTAGGAGTTGCAGTAAACGCAAAGAATGATAAATTTTTATGATTTCCTTGTGCTAAAATTTCGTTTAACAATTTGTCATCGTCATCCAATTTTTTGTTTTCAAACTCGTTTTCAATTTTAGCATATTCTTCAAGAGATTCTTCAAGGTCTGCAAGTCCTTCTTTTAATTTCTTTGCTGTTTCTCCTGTTTGAGATTGGTGTGCTTCATCTACAATAATTGCAAAGTTTTTATTTTCTCCAATAATATCTTTGTAAATTCTAGGAAATTTTTGAATAGTTGTTATTATAATATCTTTTCCATCATTTATAGCTTTCAATAAATCTTTACTAGTTTTTCCTTTGTCTATCTTCTCTACAACTCCGTCAACATGGTCAAATTGGTAAATTGTATCTTGAAGTTGAGTGTCCAAAACTTTTCTATCAGTTACAACAATAACAGACGCAAACACACGTTTGTTATTTCTATGTAAACAAGCCAAACGATAAGCAAGCCATGCTATAGAATTTGACTTTCCAGAGCCAGCACTATGCTGAATAAGATAGTTCCTTCCGCTTCCTATTTCTTTAACACTTTCAATAAGTTTAGAAACAACATCAAGTTGATGAAATCTAGGGAATATAACAACTTCTTTTTTCTCTCCGTCTTTTTCACTAACTTCCAAGTGAATGTATTTTGATAAAATTTCAAGCAACATATCTTTCGTTAAAACTTTATTCCAAAGATATGATGTATCATAATTATCTTCGCATATAGGATTACCTTTTCCACCAATGTTACCAGCACCATTACTACCTTGGTTAAAAGGAAGAAAATAAGTGTTTTCGCCTTGAAGTCTTGTTGTCATAAAAACATTTTCAGTATCAAGTGCAAAATGTATTAAAGCCCTGTTTTTAAATTCAAAAATTGGTTCGTTAGGGCTTCTATCATATTTATATTGATAAATCGCATTTTCATAAGTTTGACCTGTATATTCGTTTTTTAACTCCATTGTTACAATAGGAATACCATTAACAAATAATACAATATCAAGACTATTATTATTTGACACGGAGTAATGAAGCTGTCTGCAAACTTGAAGAATATTTGCATTATAATCTTCAATAAGTTTTTGATTCATATCAGTATTTGCCTTAAAAGTTACAACTTTAAAAACACAACCTCTATCAGTAATACCCGTTCTTAAAACTTTAATTAACCCTTTGACTTTTACTTCTCTAACAAATCTATCAATAAAAGATTTTTCAGCACGTTCTCCATAAATTTTTACATATTTATTCCAAACATTGCTTTGAGTGCTTTTAACATAAGAAAGCAAGGTTTCAGGGCATAGTGCAAGGTGTTTGTCATATCCAGAACCATCAAACTTAGTATAACCACCAAAACTTATTAAATCACTTTCAATTCTTTCTTCAAGAGCCATTTCATTTGTTTTCATCTTTATTCTCCTTGATATTGATGTCTTTATAAAAAATATTTATTTCTTCAATATTAGAATCCTTCACTTTAACAGTATTTAAAGCAAGTTTAGTGAGAAAATCGACATTATAAGTGTACTGATTGCCAACTATATCAGATACTATCAATCTAATAATTATGCAAAAACCTTTCAAATACTTAGGCACTTTAACATAAATTCTTTTTTCAGGTTCTATTATCTTTCTGTGTTTAATTTTCAGGACTTCATTGTTTATTAAAATTTTTTCAATAAAACAACTAGATAAATTTGAATTTTTTAAATATAAAGAAGGAAGTTGTGTAATATATGTTTCACCACTAAATTTTTCAATATCATCTGAAAGATTTGGATTATCATTTTCACTGGTCTCTACAAAAATATCTGAAAAGTAATCATACTTTCCATCTATGATTCTTTTGCTATCTAAACTAAGGTATGGTTTGTTTTTCTTTTTTTCTTCTTCTTTTTGTGTTTTTTCTTGATGTTTAATTGTCCAAGAAACACCTGCGAGTGTCAATAGTCCACCTAAAATTCCAGCATAAACTCCCATTGCAGAGTTAAATAAACTTTGATCTTCTGTGTTAGGATTCCAAAATGCTAAATAAAGGACAAAAGCAATCAAGCAAATTTCAAACAATGATATTAAAGTGAAAATTCCAATTTTAAAAATTGTATTCAACTTAATTTCACTAAAGAACAGCACTTTCATGAGAAGTATAAAAAGTATAAAACATATTGCCGTTAAGAATAAAATTGCCAACCATTTTATTTTATATATATAAAATATCGTATTTATTAATACAAATAAAAGAATAATAACAAATGATAAACTAATTTTTTCTTCTTTAAAAGTTTTTCTAGCCAATAATAATCTAATTAACCATACACCCAAACTCACAGAGTTAAATATAATAGAGAAAATTAACGAAACTATTGATAAATCAGTATAATACATAGCTCCTATAAAACCAATAGAGTTTCCTACAACAAGGAACAAATTGGCTATCAAAAGGAAAAAGTCAAAGACATACCCTTTTTGTTTAAATGCAAATTTATATTTTATTGATATGACAATTGGAGATATCAAAGCAAATAAAGCATTTATTATAATTGCTATCAAGAGAACTATTCTTCCAATATATCCGATTTGCGATGCTTTTTCTTCATAAACATCCAGCAATAAATATATTGGAAACTCCAGGCAAAGATAAATTACTTGAAATAAGTAAACTTTCATCATATTTGTAGTATTTTTATCTTTTTTATTTTTTGATTTCATACAACTTCCTTTTTGCCGGTTACATATTGATAAATTAAAGATTTTTTATATTCTTTAAGTTTTTCAATCTTTTCTTGCTTAATTTTTATTAAATTATCAATTTCTTCACACCTTTTGTCAAGATAATCAACTATTTGTTGTTGTATTTCTATGTCTGCAATTATTATATTAATATTTTTTATATACTCATTATTTAAAATGGGCAATGTAGTATATAAAGCATTTTCTTTTAAATATTTTTGAATTGCAGACATTTCATAAAACATAAACTTTCTATCAATATTATTACTTGCGACAATAGCAGTAATTTGCTGATTACAATATCCTTCATTATTTATCAAAGCAATTTTTCCACAAGTTGCACCTATTCCAACCAACAAAGTTGTCTTTAATGGAAAAAGTGTTATATTAAAATCTGTTAAAAAGGAACTAGCAATCTTTCTTTCTGAATTGTTTAGATACATATTTTTAAAATCAGATGGTGTAAACCAATTTATATTTTCATCAAAGTATTGTTTTATATTTGTCGGAGGAGTACTTCCTGTTTTTATTTGCGCATAAAATTTTAATCTACCAATTTTCCAATCTTCTGGAATTTGACCTATCCAAGGTATGCCACTATCTTTCATTTTTGCGTTAGGGTCAAGACCTTTTGTTACAACTTTTGTGATAAGAGATGTTTTGTATTCTTTTAATTTTTCAATCTCATTTTCTTCTATCCTTACAAGCTCGTCAATCTGCCCACACTTCTTGTCCAATATCTCAACAATCTTTTGTTGGATCTCTTTTGGGGGACAAGGTAAAGGGATGTTTAATAAATTTTCTTTCGTAAGGGTCCATCTATTATCAGCAGAAACTCCTTTGCCATAACTATATAAAATCATTTGCCAATACAATGTTTTAAAAAAATAGTCAAGCAATTTTACATCATAATTATTTTTAATTTTTAAAATAGAATATGCTGGACTTATTACTCCTTCAACAAATGATACATTACAATTAGCCCCACTATATAAGTCCATTGGATTTAAAACAAAATCGCCCTTTTTAACGATACAATAATTGTCATAACTTTTAGCAAGTTGCCCTTCATTATTTGTTATATCTCGAATCTTTATCGCATCCCTAGCCAACGATAAAACTATTGGATCCTTACTAGTATTTTTCTTATCTGATAAAAAAGAAAAATCTTTTACTCTTGCAACTTCCCAATTTTCTGGAATTTGACCTATCCAAGGGATACCACTATCCTTCATTTTTATCATTCATTTCTCCATTTTGTTTCTTTTTGTTTTTAATATTCTTTATTTTGTTTTTCACAAATTTATATATTTCTGGTATGTCTCCAACATTTTGACCTAATTCACAAAATATTCCCGTGTTCCCAGTAAAACTATCTATAAATTTACCAACCATACCACCAGCAATAGATATTGTTGTATTACATACCTCTTCTTCTATTTCTTCCTTAGTTTCTTTATTCATTACCAAACAACTCCCTCATAAGTGATGTTTCTTGTTTTTCAAGTTGTTTTATTTCATCAAAAATTTCTTTTTCATCTCTTGGTGGGGTATATTTATAGAAAAATCTTGTAAATGGTATTTCATATCCAATTTTTGTTTTAGATTCATCTATAAAAGCACCTTGATTATATGGCAAAACATTTTTTTGCATATATTCGTCAAAATCAGTGCCAAAAGGTATATTTTCAGTATCCGTTTTTTCTTTATCTATTTGAATATTACCTTTTTTGTCATATACAACATTCCCTTTGTCGTCTTTCAGTGGAGTGTTTACAACAACTTTGCTATAACCAAAAGTATCGTTATCAAATATTTTTACTTCTAGTTCTTTATCGTTAATTTTATAAACACCTTCTTTATATTCTCCATAAATTCTTGTTATTTCTTTGATTTGTTCTTCGCTTATTTCATTTCTTTTATTACCAAGACTTTTGCGCATTTTCTTAAAAATCTTATTGGCATCAATAAGTTGCACTTTGCCTTTTTTCATTTTAGGTTTATTGTTATCTAAAATCCAAAGATAAGTTGTTATACCTGTGTTATAGAAAATATCGTTTGGCAAAGAAATTATAGTTTCAAGCAAGTCGTTTTCTAAAATATGTCTTCTAATTTCACTTGGTCCACTACCAGCATCGCCGTTGAAAAGTGGTGAGCCATTATGAATAATTGCAATTCTGCTTCCACCATCTTTTATATCTTTCATTTTTGAAATTGCATGACAAAGGAAAAGCATTTGTCCATCGCTAACAGCAGGCAAGCCATAACCAAATCGTCCTGCCATACCTTGTCTTGCTTCTCTTTCAATAAATTCTTTATCTTTTTTCCATTCTCTGCCAAAAGGTGGATTTGAAATTATGTAATCAAATTTAACATCTCTGAATTGGTCATTAGATAGAGTGTTGCCAAATTTGACATTTTCAGCATCTAGTCCTTTAATCAATATATCACTTTTGCAGATAGCATAAGTTTCATCATTTATTTCTTGTCCAAATGTGATTAGTTTCGCATCTTTGTTTAGTTCTCTTAAATATTCTTCTGCAACAGTCAACATTCCACCTGTTCCACAAGCAGGGTCATAAATTGTTTTTGCTATATTTTTCCCGGCGAGAATATTTCTATCTTCATTAAATAATATGTTAATCATAAGCCTTATGACTTCTCTTGGCGTATAGTGTTGACCAGCATCTTCATTATGGGCTTCACTAAATCTTCTTATAAGTTCTTCAAAGATATAACCCATTTCAATATTAGAAACAGTATTTGGGTGTAAATCTACAGTTGACATTTCTTTTAATACAATATACAAAAGATTATTTTCATTTAACTTATCAATTTGTGCACCAAACTTAAAATATTTTAAAAGAATTTGTTTAACTTCTTCAGAATAACCCTCAATGTAGATATTAAAATTTTCACTTAAATGGTCAGTGTCATCAAGCAAAGTTTTTATTGTATATTTACTTTCATTATAAAATTGATGACCACTTGCCTTTTTTAACAATTTATCTCTAAAAGCATTATCTTTTGAGATTGTTTTGGTTTTATCTAAAAATTCTTGTTTGTTTTTTTCAAGAATTATATCAAATCTTCTTAAAACTGTCATTGGCAGAATTACAAGTCCGTATTCATGTGGCTTATAAACACCTGTTAATTTATCTGCAATGCTCCAAATCAAATTTGCATGATTATTTATTTTTGTATTATTCATATTTTCTCCTATCATTGTATCTGCACTTTCATTATAACATAAAATTTAAATTTGTATTTTAAAAATACTAAAATTTTTTAATATTTAATTCCAAAATAATCTAAATATTTTTTGTATTTGTCTTGGGCAGAAAGGCAAGTATCTATTAAAAAGCCTTTTTCGCTTTGCCATTCTCTTAGTCCTCGATAATAATACATTTTTATTTCATCTTCTATAATAAATGGGACAATATTGTTTGCTAAACATTCTTTAAACATTATAAGTCTACCAATTCTACCGTTTCCATCTTGAAAAGGGTGTATATTTTCAAAATGATAATGAAATTCAATTATATCTTCAATAGTTTTATCTTTTAGCGAATTGTATGTTGTCAACAGTTGTTTCATTTCTTTTGCGACATTCTCGGGTTGACAAGTTTCATTACCACCAACTTCGTTTGGACGACTTTTGTAATCACCGACATTAAACCAAGATTTTAAACTATCACTTGTTCCAACTTTTAAGGTAAAATGTAGTTCTTTTATGAATTTTTCAGTTAAGGGTTTCTTTGCATTATCTATAACAAGGTCAAAACATTTAAAGTGATTATTTGTTTCTACAATATCATCAACTTTAATCCCTTTTGTTTCACCTATTGTATTTGTTTCAAATATAAGTCTTGTTTGTTCTTCTGTGAGAGTGCTACCTTCAATATGATTTGAATTATATGTTAATGCAATTTGAGTTTTATGATATATTCCACCTTTAAGACGCATATCTTTTTCTTCTTTTAAAATATTCAAAAGTTCGTTATCGCTAAACTTTTTTTCATCAATTCTATTAGGTTTTATAGCATCTTCTGGAATATTCCAAGTTTTACCTGTTAAAAAAGCTCCTTTAATTCTGCCATTCGCACAATAATTTCTAACTGACCTTTCACTCAAACTCCATTTTTTCGCAACTTCACTAACTGAAAGATATTTCATAATTTCTCCTTACAATTTTTTAGATAAACTTCTCATTCTTGTTGTATAATTATTTTTAAAATAAAAATTCTTTCCGATTTCATTCGGCTCAAAAACATCTATATGACAATATTCACAACCAATAGATTTAAAATAATATTCCATTTTATTTAACAATAATTGTCCTACGCCTTTATTTCTTGTTTTTTTGCTTACTATAAGCTCTTCAATGTGCCCCGATTTAGGACAAGTGTAATCGCACAAATCATATTTGTTATATTTAATTAGATTGCCACATATCAAACCTATAACTTTTTCTTCTTCAATTGCTAAGAAAATGACTGAACAATATTTTATTGTCTTTTCAAAATACTTTTTTCTGTAATCTGGCGTTATTATATTTAAATGCCAATGATCAATAGAAACAATATATTCTTGAAGTTCGACAAGAATATTTTTAACATCTTCTTTATATTTTGCTTTATATTCAACGATTTCCATATTTGCATTATATAAAAATATCGGCAAAAAGTCAAGAAAATAAACATCTTGATTTTGCCGATAAGGGAAACTTTCTAAATAAATATAATTTGCTTGCAGAGATTTATCGATATTTTTAAAGGTTAAATAAAATTATAAATAAGAGTATATGATTTGTTAAGTTTTATGATATAATATGTCTATGAAAGATAACATTCAATTACAAAAAGAAATAAACAACTGCTCTCTCTGTGGAGATTTACAAAAGTTGACAGAAAATTCAATTCAAATAGGGACAACACCTTTTATTGTAATTGGAGAAAGTCCTGCTAAAGATGGTTGGATTATTTCAAAACGAGCATTTTACAATAAAGAAAACAAACTTCAAGCGAGTGGAAAAGTTTTAGAAAAATTGTTAAATAGTATTGGACTTTCAATTAATGATATTTATTTTACCGAATGTTGCAAATGTATAATAGAAGATAGAAAACAACTTGATAAATGTTCTCAAAATTGTTTACCAATTTTACATAAACAAATATACCAACTTCCTTGTGAAATTCTTATTCCTATGGGCAAACACCCAACACAAGCATTGTTAGGAATTAAGATTAAAAAATTTGCAGATTGTGTTGGTAAAGAATTTGATATAAAAATTAGTGATAGAAAATATATAGTTTTACCAATTTATCATCCAAGTCCGCTAAATCCTAAAGGATATAAAGATAATGTGCCAATTTTTAACAAATTAAAGAATTATATCAATAACAGTCAGTAAGAAAAAATGTTTTCAGGATAGTCCAATATCCATCTTTGAAAATTTTGACATAAGTCAAAAAATACCAATTTTTGTAGGTTTGTGTTTTTGTAATAGTTATATACATCTTCTTTTTCTTTAATGTAATGAGGTTAACAGGCTTTAAATAATTTAATATAAATATAAAAGTATTTAGCTTCAGTGAAACTTATAAAATTTAAAATGTTTATGCTCTTTTTAAGATGTTAACCTTATCTTAATCTTATTAAAAAAATTAATGAATATTAATAACTTAAGTTAAATTTGAATATTTTGTATAAAAAATTTATCAAAAGCTTTAAAGGTAAGCTTTTATAAAAATCATAATGTTGGTAGTGCAAAAAATTTTAAATATGTTATAATAAATAAAAACACAGAAAAGAATGCTAAAAAAAATTGAAAATTTTTAAGTTTGTGAATTATTGTTCATAACAATTTAAGAAAGCAAATAATTTTACACAATATTAAAATCAAATATATTAATAAAATGATAAAATTATGTTTAGTAGGAGGTTTTATGACGAATGCCGATTTGAGATGGATGAAATATTCTATTGAATTAGCAGACAATGTAAAAAATCATAATTTTCTACATGTTGGTGCTGTTCTAACGAATGATGATAAATTAATATACTCCGCCAGTTCAGAAAATATAAACTCTTTATCATGGTTGCAATCACTGCTATTAAAGTTGGATAATAAAGAAACGCATATGAATAGTTTATACCTAACAATTAATACAATATCAGGTCAAGATTCCTTTGACTTGAATGAACTATTAAAATCTTTAATTATTGAAAACATTTATATAGGAATGCCTGATCCAGCTATAGATAAATATATACAAAATGATCCAGTAATTAGATTAAATAATATCAATAGGTATCCAGATGATTTGCAAAAAAGAATTATAAAACAAAACCTTAATTTTTATCAAAACAGCAAACAGAATATAGCTTTTATTCCATATTATGCATCAACAAGAATAAGTAATTTGGTTGTAAAGAAACTTAATTTAACAGGAGTGCCTGTTTCTAAGGAAGATATAGAGACTCATAAAAATTTTAATGAACTAACTAACTACATTGCCGATAAATTTCTTATTAATCTCGACAAAGCAAAAGAACTTGTCAATATTGCTTTATCTGAAGCTTTTAATGAAAAATATTCTTCATACGATTACAATAATGATGTGCGTTCTGTTAATTGCCATTGGTTAAAAGATTTTAAATCTATCATTAAAACATTATTTAACGAGTCTTTAGATGATAAAAAAATTATAAATGTAGGCGTTGGAAGTGGTAGCGAATCAATGACGATATTTTCGTCACATAATAAGATTACATTTGTTGACATAGCAAAACAAGGATTAATGAAAATCAAGAAACAAATGCCATATTCTAAAATAGTATGCACACGTGCTGAAGATTTATCGCAGCTATCAAGTAATACTTATGATTTATATATTTCACTAAGAACATACAATTCTTCCTTTTTTGATGTAAAGACCGCACTATATGAAGCATACAGAGTTTTAAAAAATAATGGGAAATTAATTATTTCAATATCAAATGGTTTTTTATGTCCACAGCAAAATCGTATTTTATCAGGATTAATAATTCCAAATACTGACTTTATAGATATCTATCGTGGTTTTAACCTTATTAAAGTTTTAGCAAAAGAATGTGAACAGCAAGGTTTTACTAATATTAAAATAAAACCAACAAATACTGAAATTTATTTAATGGCTGAAGCAAAAAAATAAAATAATACAAACATAAAGGAGAAACAATGGAAAAACATACAACATTCGCAAACTACATATTGCAATTCAATCAATATTTGGCAAAAATCCAAATAGAAGTGCCTGAAAATTTTAAGGTCCTCAACCCTTTTAATAGTAGTAATCAGGAACAAATCAAAACGATTTCTACTTTATTTTATGAAAAGTATTATAATGACAATAATAAAAGATTTATGATTTTAGGTAGTTCACCAGCACGACGTGGCACAGCAGTAACAGGAGTTCCATATGAAGATGCACAGCATCTACAACAAGAGACAGGTGTTAGTATTGATAACTTTCAAATTAATAAGGCATCTTCAAATTTTTTATATGATGTAATAGATAAATATGGCGGAAGTAGTAAATTTTATAGTAAATTTTATATGAATTTTGTATGCCCTCTCGGAATAGTTAGAAAAACAAAAAAAGAGAGTTATGTAAATTGCAATTACTATGAGTTTAAAAACTTAAAAGATTCTCTTTACAATTTTATCGTTGAATCTTTAAAAAAACAATTAGCATTTAATATCGACACATCTGTTTGTTATTGCATAGGAAGCGGAGAAAATTATAAATTTTTAATAGAGTTAAATGAAAAATATAAGTTTTTTAATTCAATTATACCACTAGAACATCCTCGTTTTATCATGCAATATAATTCAAAAAATAAAGATCATTTTTTTAACAAATATCTAGAAGCTTTAAACATAGACAAAAACAATATGAATAAGGAGATATAAATGAAATTATTAATACATTTTGACACAAATAATACATGTGTTTATGAATTAAAAAATAATATATTGACGTTACTTGAGCAACATGAAATATTTTTTAATGAAACATTAGTAAATGATGAACTTTTTTACAAATTAAATTATTTTTTTGCTCATTTGCAAAATCAATTTGGCATTATTGATAATAAAAGAGTAAGATTATATGCTACTGGCATTTTTCAAGAGTTCTCAAAAGAAGAACAAAATCAACTTGTAATTTATGTATATACCCATTTTGGTCTAATGTTTAATATAATCCAACCAGATTTAGAAAAATTTTATTTGAATACAAGTATTAAAAATACAGGCAATGAAAATCTCGTCAAAGGATTGGTTTGCCAGGAATTTAGAAAAGTTGTTATTTGTGGAAGTTTTCAACAACATATGAATAAGATTAAAGAAATAATGTCTTTATGTGAAAAACACAACATACAAATATTAAGTCCTTGGACTAAAAATGTAGTACCTGAAACTTTGGGTACTGATTTCATACTTTTACAAGGACAAACATTACTAAATGAAAGAGACTCTTGGCGACACAAATATGATCATATGAATAAATTTATTAAAGCAGATGCTATAATAATATGTAACCCTGATGGAACCATTGGTAAAGGAACAATGTTTGAATTTGGATTTATGATAGCACATGGAAAAAGAATAATTTTTACGAACGAACCTATTGGCTTAACAATTAAATTCCCTTATGAAATAGGTTTGAATTTTAATAAACAATGAAGATTTCAAAAATGATAATAAATTACTTACATTTAATAGTTTTGGTTTAAAAATACACCAACAATTAATTTATATCAAAAATTATAAATTTAAAACAAATAGCAGCTGTTTACAAAGAATATGTTTTTGAAAGAGATGTAACATTGGTTAGATTTGTTTAGCTTGAAAATATAAAACTAATAGTTCAATTATTCTCAAATCGCTTAAAATAGTCTTTGGCAGTTTAAGATAGTTTTACACAGTCAAAGTTGTTTTAGTTTAACACTTCTGCTGTCAACTGTTGTCAAGTTATAAAATTATTTGACAACAAAATCTTTTTTTGAAGTCTATAATACTTATAATATATATGGTTTTGCAATCGGACATCCAATTTTTTAATAAAAAACAATTATTCTGATAAGGTGGGGGTCGGTGGTTCGAGTCCACTCAATCCAACCAAAAATTAAAAGAGTAGTTGAAATCTGCTCTTTTTTGTTGTTCCCACCTTGTGTTGTGAAACAACACGCAAAGTTTACTTTGCATCAGGGTGTCCCTGTTGCCGAGCGAAGCGAACGCCAACCACACGCATACTTCATTGACGGGTGGTTATAAGGTGGGGGTCGGTGGACCAAAGTCCACTCAATCCAACCAAATTTTAGAGCAAAAATTTGCTCTCATTTTTTATTTAAAAAATCGCTATACGTCTTATAAATAAAGGGTTATAGCGATTTTGAATTTAAAACATAAAACAAAAAAATACAGATTTATAAACATTAAAAAAAACTATCATTTTACTGCTCTAAAATATACCTAAAATTTGTTGCAAATGATTTTTCGCTTAAAATTGGCTAAAAAATAAGGTGGCAAAATGCCACCTTGCGTTCCTAATGCCCGAAAGTAATCTAATTTTACTTTTGGTCTAAATCTATCGTAAACTCCCTAAAACTGATATATTTGCAACAAATTGCAATAGTAACTTATATTATTTAATTTATTCTTTGAATTTTATTTTGTGACTTTTAAATCATCAATTTTTACTGAAATACAATCACCAAACATCTTGCCATTTTCATCTATGCCAGAAAAATCAACTTCAACATAATTTTGAACTGCATAATCTTCCATTACACAGCCCTTATCACCTTTATGAATGCCATACTTAGTATATTTATCATCTTCTACTAATAATTCAACCATATCGTATGGTTTTATTTTTAATGGTTCAAAAAATTTTTTTGATTTACTCTTAATATGTTCAAGTTTAAGACTTAATTCGTTTATAATATTTTCTGGTAATTTTTCGTCACATATCTCAACATCATACGAACTAATAGTTACGACTATAAAATCTCCTTGATTTTTGGGGTTAAAGAACAACACATTTAGTGTGTCAAAAAAATTTTCTAACACAATTCCGTGCATGTCTTTTTCAAGATTATATTTTTTATATAAATTTTGATTTTTTAATAAAATTATATCAAATTTTTTCATTTTATCCAGCCTCCAAATGGTGTTGTGTTTCTAATTTTCCCTTCTGGACACAACATCCAACCACTATAAAATTTTGTACCTTTTAAATTAATTGCTATTGCTAATCTTTGCCCTCGTTTATCTAAATTTTTTAATTTATAATTTCCTAATAAGTATTGTTCTAAGGCTTGTCTGCAATATTCGTTTTTTAGATATTCTGAATCTTTAATAGAATATCCCAAAGCATAGAAAATTTTATTTTTACCTTTAGAATTGTTATCGCTTTTAAATACATATTCTGTAAACTTTTCAATAGCACACTCAGCATTTGAATTTTTTTTAACTACTGAAAAACTAACATTATTTTTCTTGCAATGACAATGCTCATGCAATGGTTGTTCGGAACAATTACTATCTAATAAATAACATCCATCTAAAGCAGTGCAATTAAGACAATGTCCTAATAATGCCATTAGATTTCGTAAAATTTCTCTAAACCATTCTGGCTTATTTGGTATTAAAAAATGGTCCCATTCAATCCATCCATTATAGCTAAGATTTGCATTTTCATCAATTCGTATTAAATCATCAAATATACTCATATTATAGCAAATCTCCTTTTTAAATGCAAAAGGTTGAAGAAATAAAATACTTCTTCAACCTTTTTATTATTTTATTATAATATTTTTCAAAGTCAACGCTTATGTGTCATAATTTATAAATTTACATCTCAAAATCTTTTTCTTTTTTTCGTTTTCTTCTTTCTCTTTCTTCTTTTTCTTTTTGTAATTTCTCAACATTGTAAATAGATCGAAAATAATCAAAATATCCTTTTAAATTTTGTAAAACTAAATCCTTGTCCATAAAAAACCTCACTTTAATTTAACAATATAAATTGTTTTTAAATTGTTTCTGTTTAATGTTTAAATAGAAAACAAAATCCACCAAAGCAAATTAACTTTCGTCATTTCTTACATTTTTACATATATTTCGTATAGTTTTTATCGTCAATTATTTAAAAAATATATATGATATTTGTTTTTACCAATTTATGTTAATTTTTTATAAAAGTATAACCCATAAGGTGCATTGTTAACTCTCCATCAATGCTTTTGGTTAATGTGATGTCGTGATATTGGCTAAAAATACCCTTACCCCACTCATATAATCTAGCTGACATTGTTTGAGTTAAACAATCATATTCGCCAATAGAACTTGATGGTAAATTACTTGCGACTCCGCCTCCTATTCCATAACTTTGAGTTTGTTTGTTATATGTTCTATACCAAACAGATTTGCCATTTGCAAAATCTCCAATAGTAATTTTATATTTGTCACATTCCCAAATACCATTCAAATCTTTTAAGGTTATATTACGAGTAGGATCATCTTTTGTGTATTCCTCCATATAGTTTTTATACAAAATGTTATACTTTGACTGAGCTTCAGTATAAATTGAATAATTTGTTACATAAGATTTTTGGGCACTTGTTAAGTCATTATAATTATCTTCAATGCTAAAAAGTAAATCCTTATCCTCCAAAGTTACCTCGCCTATTTGATCAATCAATTCAACAACAATGGCGGCTTTACTTTTATCCAAAGCTTCCATTTGAGTTTTTTCAACAATATGAGAAATTGTATTAACAATCAATACAAAAATGAATATGCCTGCCAGAACTCCAAGTACGATCCACATGTTTTTTTTACGTCTTATATTGTCCCCTAACACCTTTTGCTCTAACTCGGTTTTAAATTCGTTTTCCTTCTCATATCTTTTGTTGTATGTTTTTTTAATTTCTTCAATATTGATATTTTTAACATTAATTTCTTTATTAAATATTTTCTCCGCCAAAGCATGACAAGTCTCTAGTTTCGCAACAATGTTGTTTAATTGTTTGTTTGCGAAATCAGACTGAATTTCATTAAATAAATCAATCTCATCTGTTTTTTTCATTTGATAAATTGTGTACCTTCTATTACAATTTACATCAAGTTTGAACTCATTTACTTTGCCATTTTTATCAAAGTAAGAAATGGTCAATGTATAATTTGAAGGTTTGCTAAATTTTAGTTGTGGTATTGATCCAACTCCAATTGAATTTATTCCTCCAGCCCCTAGTCCCACACCAAAAACCGTTTGTCTCCCATAATCCATTTTATTGCCAGAATTATTTAAATGTACACTAATAAAATTTTCATATGGACATAAAAACTGAATATTACCATCATAATAAAAGCCAAAAGTAAAATCATTTTCGTTTTGGAAAAAACAGCCACATAAATCTGATTGAAAAAGTATGTAATTTTCAATCCCCATTGCTTCTAAAAATTCCTTCATCTGAATGGTTTTATGTTCATAAATTTCATTACTGTTTTTCAATTTTTTATTTCTGCTTTCTGTATATCCATGGTCTATATCCGGTTGATTGTAATTTAGTTTGAATCCTGAGTTAAAAACATCGCGATACACCTTTGCAGTATTAACTATATTTGAATTAGCGGTATTTTGTTGTGTGATATCTATTTGATCATTTAATAATCTATCAAAACTGATGTCAAAAAGTGAGGCCATTTTTTTTATTTTATCTATGTCTGGCATTGATGCATCATTCTCCCATTTATAAACAGCCTGACGGGAAACATCAAGCATATTTGCCAAATCTTCTTGAGAAAATCCTTTTTGTTTTCTTAATAATGTAATTTTTTCACTAAGTTTCATCCTTGCCTCCATATGGCAATATTGTAATATATTTTTAAAATTCGATCAACCAACTTTTATTGGCAATTTGTAAACTATAAGTTTACTTATTCATCTTTTTAATCTAATTGATGTAAGTATCTAAAAAAACAATGTTTTTTGTACTGTCAAATTCTTGAACGATGAAAATCCATCTCTGATGTCGTGAGTGGATAAATATATTCATGAAAAACATCTACTATATGGACATAATTATTTACCTGTCATAATTTAATTTGTATGCTAACTTAATAAAAATTACCGAATTATGCCAGTAATCGAAAAAGACATTTAAATCTTTATTATTTATATATTTTTGTCGACTTTGTCAAAGCGTTCTTTCCAGTATGGATCCAAAAATTTATCTTGAAGTGCATACATTTTTTTATGAATATGCTTTGCGACAATATTACACATGATAAAAGTCCTTGCCGTGTTGCCTATGTAGGCATTAAACATTTTTTTCTTCTCTTCCAAATTCAAATCTTTAAACTTGTGAAATATTTTTGATTTTTTATGTCATCAACAAACTCTTCATCATCAATCAAGATATCGATATAAAATCTCAAATCTCTTTTCATAAATTCAGAAATGATTCTATCATCCATGGTCTTTCCTTCATTATTTTTATTATAATCTTTATTAACGTGCACTTTTAAAATCTACTATACCATTTTTTGCATCCAGCTCAAACTTAAAACAATAATATTTTTCATAGTCACTAAAAATAACATCTCACTGCCTGTACAAATAAGGTTGAGATGCGATATGATTATTAAAAGAAGAAACATATGAAAGAAAAATAAGTTTTGACACACAACTTGGCACCTTTTGAGATTCAAGTTACTAAACACGCAAAATATTCGCGAATGCAAAACCATTCGTATTATTGATTGCGTTTATTATTATAAATTTGTCTCAAGGCTTTTAGTTTGTTAGCAGAAGAATTGTAAGATTCATCTAAATTATCCCTATCATAGGTATAATAATCTGCCAATAAATTTTCAACTTCTTCAATATCTGAAATGTTTCCTTCGAATAAAACTTTTCCTTTTGTATACATAATTAACCTGTCTGACTCTTTATTATAAACGATAGAGTATCTTCCCACAAGCTCATCCTCGTGGTCGCAAAATGCATCAACATCTTTTGAACGAATTAATTTATTGCATGCTTTAAAAATAGTGCTAAATTTCCCCCATAAATCAGATATTTCATTGTAAATTTTTATAACATCTCTTTGGAATGAGTCATATTCTTTTTTTACATCATCATTATTTTCTTCTAACAAATAAACTTTTTTATTTTTCTTTTCCATTTTTAAAGAATTCATACTTACCCCCTTTATATCTTAACTTTACTTCTTTTCTTGATAATTATCTTTTTTTAATTATTATTTTATTGAAATCTTTAACAATTTTTAACATACGCTCGTCTAAATATTTTAGTCCTTGTTTTTCAATTTCTCTTGGAACGCTATAATATGCCCCTGCTATTGCTCCCGTTATTGCGCCCATTGTGTCGGTATCTCCACCCCAAGAAATAACTTTTTTTATTGCATCTTCATATGAGTTTGATAGCAAAAATGCAAAAATACACTGTGGGACAGTTTCTTGACATGAACCCTCAAATTTGTAATTTTCAAACAAATCGTTTTCATCATAGTTCATTGGATAATAATTCTCGTCAACATACTTTCTAATTTCTTCTTTACTAGAACCGTTCAATGCCAGCCACTCTGCAACAGCTGTTGCTTCTGCCCCCTTAATTCCTTCTGGGTGATTGTGTGTTATCTCGGTTACTTTTTTTGTTAGTTTTTTTACTTCTTCTAAACTTTTTGCAACATAAGGAATTGCACTTATTCGCATTGCACTTCCATTACCAAAAGAGTTATAAGGCTTCACACTTCCAGAAATAAGCCAATCATAGAACATTCCTCCATAACCTGCTGTTTTGTAATAATGTTTACCTATTTCGTGCATATTCGCTATTGTTATTTTGTCAAGATTTGTATAATCGCCATCGCAATCAATTAAACTTTGTGCTATTGCGCAAGTCATAACCGTGTCATCAGTAAAACGGCAATAGTTATTAAACAAAGGAAATTTTTTTAATTTTAAGCTCATAAATTCATAAGGAGAGCCTACTATGTCTCCTATTATTGCTCCCATTAGTTTTAAACTATTATCATCAATAAAATATTTTTCTGGCTTTGCGTCATCAAAAGTGAGTAAATTATCATCATTTATTTCTTTTGTGGCGATATAGTTGTTTAAATACCTTATGTCAATTTTTGATGAAAAGCCACAACTTTCGTGAAATATTTTTGAACCCAAATTGCGAATTCTTATGTGACAACTAATTGACTCAAAACCTTTTAAATGCTTGAATATGTAATGATACATATTTGTTCCCACGCCTTGTAGTTGATAATTTTTGTCAACTGCAATTTGCGAAACATACATATCTTGAACACGATAAAAATCTTTTTTTAAAAAAGCATATCCTATTATGTTTTGATTTAACCTTGCAACAACTATATAATCGTATGGTAAAATGCCTTCATTTTCAAGTGTTCCACCATTTTTCGCTAAATTTTCATTGTTTATTTTTAAGATTTGATTTTTATCACATTCATTTAACTTTTTTAATGTTTCAATAATATATTTTTCCATATTTTTCTCCTTTTGTATTTTTGTTTACAAACTACCAATGGTAAATTGAAATAGATTAGATACAAATGTTAAGACTTAAACTATTATAAAATTTTATTATAAATTCAAATTTTAATATTAAAATATTCTATTTATATATAATCCCGTTGCAAACTCATAATAATGTCTAAACGCATTTGATAATGGTGTATTTTTTAAATCTTCAATATGCGCTTCTCTTATATCTTTTAAAAACTGAATTGCCGTTTGTTCATCTACAACTTTACTATCTAAATTTAATTTAAAATGAGTTTCCAGCTTTATTAAATATCCAATTCTGCTTTCAACAGCACTCTCAGAATATGTACCAACTTTTCCACAATAAACTCTTTTTTTATTCAACATCCATTTTTTAAACTCTTCTCTTCTCATAAATCTTACACTCCTTTATTTTTTATCAATTTAGTTTTTCTTTTTTTCTATATTCTAAATATTTTTCTATTTCTTCAATAGATTTATTACATATTGATTCATCTGTAATCTCTTGCAGTGCATTAATAAGTCTATGTTTGTAATCATCTGATAATACTTTAACAAGTTGTGCATCGTTACACTTTATTTTTCCATATAACACAACAACAAATATCCCGCCTTTTTATAGTAATAAATTCCCGAGCCTTCAAAATCAAATAAATTAACATCATCAATTATGTAGTTTACTTTGCATCAGGGGGTCCCTGCTGCCGAGCGAAGCGAACGCCAACCACACGCATACTTCATTGACGGGTGGTTATAAGGTGGGGGTCGGTGGACCAAAGTCCACTCAATCCAACCAAATTTTAGAGCAAAAATTTGCTCTCATTTTTTATTTAAAAAATCGCTATACGTCTTATAAATAAAGGGTTATAGCGATTTAAAATTTAAAACATAAAACAAAAAAATACAGATTTATAAACATTAAAAAATCTATCATTTTACTGCTCTAAAATATACCTAAAATTTGTTGCAAATATTTTTTTACGCAAATTTAAGCAAAAAATAGCCAAAAGTAATAAAGTGAACCCAAAAGTTTGACAACTTTAAAAGTTCACTTTTTTAATGAAAACAAAAAGCAATAACAGAGAATACAGCCATGAATTTAAAATTTCATGCAAAATGAAAAGTTTGGTAATATCAAATGAAAGAATATAAAAAAATATTAAAAGAAAACAATAACACTCAAAGTTTGCCAAGAAAAGGTAACTTTTAAGATAATAGCGTAATAGAAAATTTCTTTGGTAGATTAAAAACAAAATGTTTTTCGGTGAAAAATTTGAAAGTGTTAACACTTTCATTGACAAATTAAAAGAACATATATATTACTACATCAACGAGCGAATAATACTTAAATTAAAAATGAGCACGGTAAAATACCGAACTCAAAATATAGCGATTTAAATATTAAATCTTTTTTCATCTTGGGCTTCAAGCTAGGATAATCTAACAAAGTGTGCTTTTTTATGTTTTTAAAATTTATTGATTTATTTTAATAAAAAACAAAATAATTTTTAATTAACACTGATCAGAACAATCCCCATGTCCAGCCATAGACATAGACAAAGAATTATCTATTGAATTAACATCAATCAAAACATCTTTCTTTCTAGAAAATAATTTTTTGAAAAATTTAAACATTACTATTCCCCCTTACGGCGATAATACCATAATTCCCATTTAAAGTCAATACTTTCCCCATATTATTATTTAAAACACCTAATCCTTCATTTCCTATACCAGTAACACACGGAATTCCAAGTTCTCTACAAATAATTGCTGCATGACATAAAAAACCACCCGTTACAGTTACTACACCTTTTGATTTTATAATATGAGGAATCCAATTTGGATCAGTTGCATATGCAACAAGAATTTTGTTTGTTTGAATTTTTTTAGTGTAATCATCTGCAATATAAAATTTTGATTCAACAATACCAGAAGATGCTGGCGTACCTTTTATGCTTACTTCAATATTTTCCTCAGGTTTAATAGTTTCTATTTTGATTTTTCTTGTGACAGGTCTGTACTGCAACATAATAAGCTTTCCATTTAAAATCATCCATTCAAAATCGGCAATAGCATTTAGTTTATTTTGAAAGCAAACTAATTGTTCACCTATACTAACTTCATTATCAGATTTTAAATAAGATCCTTCACATTGTTTTTTGTTCCACACCTCGGAAACAGGTGTACATACGCCAGAAACAAGTTTTTCTCCACTTCCTTTAACCCACTCTAAAATCCCATCATTCTTATCGTTTCCAATCCAAACACCCGAATATTCAGGTTCAACATACTCTTGTATTACAACTGCCATATGTGGCTTATCAATCTTTGTTTCCTTTATATATGCTCTTAAACGAGAATTGTTTACAGAATTTTTAACGTTATGTATAGCTTTGGGTAAATCTTCAAACTTAACATCTAAAAATGAATCAAACATTCCTGCAAAAGAATTTTCTTCTCCGTCTTCAATATCAGCAGAGCTCCTTACTGAAAATTTTGTACATTTTGATTCAAGGAAACTGAGATCTTCATTTTTTAATTTTGTATTTGTTGGAATACAAACTGTAAATGGAACTTTTATAGCGTGTAAATTGAGCATCCCCAGCCCAAACATTTTTCCACCAACTAATTTAATTACATATTTTTTTATATAAAGTCCGCATAATAGACTTACTTGTTCTAATGATAAAATTTTGTTTTTTCGCATAATTTTGAACAAAAATTTTCTTAAGGTTAAAAATTCAATATCAAACGGTGTGGCAGTATTATTTTTACAGTATCTTCTTTGTACTTCTTCGGTAAATTCTCCATATCCACCCTCAAAAAAATCGTGCTGAGAATCTTGAAACTTTTTTAACACCAAATATGTTGCTATTAATTGACAATTTAAATCAATGTTTTCCTTACTTTGTTGTATTATATTTTTAACATCTTTAGATAAGTAAATTCTGTCAACCTTTGAAATAATATCTAAATATTTATCTTCGCCATATTTTTTCTTGATTTCTTCTTGTAAAGCAACAGAAAATGAACTATGCTCATCAACACTCTCTAAAAAGTAGAAATATGCCAAAGACATTAAAATATTTTTTAACTTATTTTTACTTTCATTGCGGGCTTTTTCGTAGTACTTTATGGTTTTAGCATTAATTTCATTTAAAATTTCGTCAATTTTTTTACTATCAAACATTTTTTTATTAAAAAACTCAATGTAATTATTTATTTCATCTGCAAACTTTTCGTTTATAATCATTTGAAACAACATTCTACTACAAAATGCCCTTTTTGAAATAAATTTCTCAACTTTCAATTTATCATTATAAAATTTATCAACTGATATCATCAATCTTTCTCCTTATTTTGTTTTATAGCAACACAAACTCTGTCAGTATTACTTTTTATTATGAAATCTAAAAATTCATATCTTTCTTTGGTGTTCCATATTTCCTCTAATGTGTTGCTATTTAAATCACCTAAATAACTTTTTTCTAAGAATGGGCAACAATAAACACGACCATCTTCGTTTATTGTTAACCTTGCCAGTCCTGCAGTACACGTCCAATTGTCATTACCAACAAATTCAGAATTTCCATATTCAATTTTAAAAACTTTTCTTTTACCATCTTCATCTGGCACTTCTGAGTAGAAAATATGCTCATATTCAGGATGTTCTTTGTATAAATCTAATAATCTTTGTTTCATAGCCATTTGTTTTTCAATGCTTAATTCTAATTTTTTTTCAGCGCGTCCTTTAATTATAATATTTGATAGCTGAATATGTTTAACCCCTTTTGTCTTTAGTAAAACAATCATATCTATAATATCATCGTAGTTGATACTATTAACCACTGTTGCTGATGTTATTGAAAAACCTTTTGATGCGGCAAATTCAATATTAGATATAGTTTTGTCAAAAGTATTTTCCCCACGAATTTGTTCATGAGTATTTTTTAAACCATCAACGCTAACATTTATAACAACTCTATCCTTGTATTTTGTATCAATTTTTTCTATAAACCTATTTAGCAACAAACCATTTGTAAAAATTGTTATTTTTATGTCATGAGATAGCAGTGTATTTGCAATATAGTCAATATATTTGCAGGTCAAACACTCACCACCTGACAATGTTACCTCCATCACATTTGAGTTTAAAATCTCACTTAATATTTTATCAACCAACTCTTTTGATGGCTCAAAATTATTAAGTTCCCCCAAATAACAATGCCTACATTTCAAATTACATTTTTTTGTCACTTTCCATTGTACTTTTATTGGTGCTTTTAAATTAATATTATCTTCATAGAAATCTCTTTTTATTATTTCATTTTCTATTTTTTTGTAATATCTTCCAATTTTAAATTTGCTAATATTCAAAAGTAAACTTATCTCTTTTTGGGTTTTATTTTCATCAAATAGTTCAATAAGTTTCAATGTAAAATCATTCACAACAAAGTATTTGTTAAGCCACATAATTAAGTTTTTGTCTTCTTCCAAGCGTCTCTTGTTTATCATTGTTTCTCCTTTATAACTTTATCCCTATAAAGAGATAAAATAAGATCTTTATATTGTTCTAAGTCGGAAATTATACCATTACATTGTATTTTTTGTAAAACATTTAATACATCCTTTGAAAATAGTCTTGACGGTGTAGATAAGCTAATAAAGGAATTTGCTTCTTTCCTAACTTTACCAATAAGCACTTCAAATTTTTTATCTTTAATTCTCTTCCAAGTATTCTCATTTAACTCGTGAACATTTTTATCATTAAGTTTTAAAAGATGATTGCCAAGTTCAATTCTACAGCCACCTCTACATCTTGCTAAATTTATGCAAGATTTACAATAAATTGGCAGCCATTTTAATCCACGAAATGTTTTTAATATTTTGCTGTTCCAAATCTTATTCAATGATTGCTTTTTCAAATTGCCCATAACTTGAGATGCACTTGAACAGATTTTTACATTTAAATCATAGTCAATCGCACAAAATATACTTCCTGCACCACAGCCATGACATAAATGTAGATATTTAGGAGAAACAACACACGGAGCAATACAATTATTGACACTAATATCATATTCTTTTTCAACCAGTTCATAAATAGTTTTCATAAAAACATTTAAGTCTAAATCACATTGGTTAACTTTTCCGCACCCCAAATCATTGTATCTAGATATATTCATTTTAATTTTGTTATGGTCGCAAAAGTTATAAACAGCCATTATATCCTTTTCATTTATATTTTCGTTAAAAGCGGTGTAATTTATGGTTAAATTAACCTTACCAAGCAATAAATTTATATTATTGATAATTTTGTCATAACATTTAACGCCCACAATTCTGTTATGTGTTTCTTTTTCGCCATGAAGCGAAACACTTAAACAGGCCACTTTTTTCAAAAGTTCAACATGTTTATCAATATAAAAGCCATTTGTTAAAATAGAAATGCTCATTTTTTTAGTCAAAGCATATTCAATCATATCATCAATTTTGGGGTGAAGAAGGGGTTCGCCTCCTGTAATATAAATATCTTTAATTCCAACCTTGGACAAAATGTTTATAACATATTTAAAATCTATATAGTCTATTGATCGGTTCGCCATTTTTTCCCTTGAACAAAATTTGCATTTAAAATTACAATTAGTGTTTAATTGTAGATATGCATACAATGGGGTTTTAAAAGAATTTAAACATATTTTTTGGTTTATGCCCGAAAATTCATATTTTTGTTTGTTTCTCATTTATTTTTTTCTCCACTTGGATTATTCTGCATTGTGTTATTTCAGGCTTTAATTCCTTTATATAGATTTTGTTTTTTCTCTTTGCAACCTTCCTCATAAATTTCTCCTTTATATTTTATTAAACAATCTAGATTCAATAATCTTTACTTTCGGGTTTAAACTTTTCAAATATTTTTTTGGATTTAAAAATAAATTCTTATAATACTTTTTTAAATTTTTATTTTTTAATGTTAAAGGTTGATCTTGCAACAAGCTTATAATGTACAGATTATTTTCTCTTGCCTTTAACGAAAGTGGAAAGTTGTCTATTTGGAATTGTAATAAATCAATCAATTCTTTTTTTCTCTTTACAATCGCAGACAAAATTATTGCAAGACTTGTAAATGTTAACTGAAAATATTTTGTGGTTCCCTCAACTTTAAAAAAATTTTTTGGCAAAATAAGATTTTGATATTTTATATGTTTACATAATTCCCAAATGTTATCTAAAAAAAAGTTTATATTTTCATCCGATTGATTTAAAATATCTAAAAAAATATTCTTAAGTTTTTCTTTGTTTTTAGAAATTATTAAATCACATTGATCAAAATTATCAATTTCACTTAACCCCGGTATATAAACACGCACGGTGTCAAATCCTAATACGTTATAATCTTTCACATATATGTGTGAATCAATTCTAGATTTTAGCCATTCTAGTGCCTTTGTGTTTGAATTAATATAATTATTAAAGCTTAAATCTTCAAACGAAACTTTTTCTAAACTAAATGCACTTTTAGGAATTAACCCACAATTATAATTAAAACAAAGTAGCCAATTATACGAATAATAATCATATTTATATATATTTGCTAGTTCTTCAATATTTAGATTTTTATCTAACATTTGATTATTGATATTTTTTATATTGCGACCTTGAAACATTTCTGTAATAGCTCTTTGAAGAGCAATGTTAAAATTAATATCTGAAGCAAGCGTAAACATATATTTTGTGTGTTCTTTATTATAAAGCACAAAAGCAATCACTGGGTAACAAAAATCGGTACAATATCGCACCTCAAACTTGTATCCCTCTTTACATATTATACCTAAGATTTTTTTATTATTTTGTGTTAATATTTTTTCATAGTCTATAACAATTTTTGTAGAAACATTACAAGATAATATTTTTTTGTATAAATATCTTTCAAGCACCTCGCAAATCGCTTGAACACACGCCTCATCTTTTGAATTTCCAGCTGCAAGACCGTTGGTGTGGCACGCATAATTTATAACACTTATTGGCAGGTTCTCTACTTGTTTACTAAGCAAATCCTCAAATTCGTCTTCGAAAAAATATGTATCGTCTAACTTATAAAATTCCTCTTTAAATTGTTGCGATGCAGTTTTTAAAATGATATTAATATATTTATTATTTCTGTTTATAATATGCGGTTTCTTTTCTTTTGTTTTGCGATATAGCATATTTGATTGTAGCCTTTCAATCAATTCGGCATAAGCAGATGCCTTTGCCTGGCTTTTTGTTATTCCCTTGCCATTTGTACCTATACAGTCGTCTAAAGCTATTCTTCCCGAAAAAAAACCATTTAGGCATTTAAACCCTTTTTCTTTGAATTTTATCTTATTTTTTTTTAAAATACTTTTTATTTGCCTAATCGTTGACTTTAATGGAGCATCTTTTCTAATTTCTTTTTCCAATTGGATCATCGTTAATATTTTATAACCAATCGATATACAAGTCAAGAAATTGACAAGAAACTGCCCTTCAATTATAATATTTATGAGGTGATAATTTGGCATCCGTTTGGTTATATAATAAAGAATTGAAAAAATGGTCTAAAAAATTTAAATTTGGAAATATTGATGGAGATTTTTGTTTTGATCCAAAAATCCCATTAAGCGATCCTTTGCTGAAAGCAATTTCTCGTGATTTAAAAATAGATAACAAATATATTTACACTAGTGCGGGAATTAGTCAGCTTATATCGGCAATCTTGCCATTAGATAGATGGGAAGAAATTTTTTTGCCATCTATTGAATTTGGTCTATACGAAAGAACTTGCATACTCCACAATAAAAAGACAACGCTTATTAGTGCTTTTTCTACGGCTGAATTTTTAGAGGAATTAAAAACAAAAAATTCTAGTGAGAACTCACTACTTTGTATTTCATCTCCAAGATGGTTTACTGGCGAAATTTTTTCTTTAAACCAAATAAATGAAATTCTGTCAATTTTTAAAGGATATGTTTTTATCGATGAGGCGTATGTAGATTTCTCAATCAACCCAAATCACTTAGTTGACCTATGTATGAAAAATGAAAGAATTATAATCGCACGCAGTTTTTCTAAAAAATTCATCGCTTCTGGCTTGAGAGTAGGTTATTTGATAACAAAATTAAACATAAATGGATTAAGAAACACACTTATTCCCCCTCATTCCGTTTCAACTCATTCTATTTCTATTATTGTCAAACTATTAAATGATAATAAATTATTAAAATCTTTTGATACTACAAGAAAGTACATTGCCGAAAACAGAGATTATATTTATGACAACTTAAATGGTTTTGATGGCATTAAAATAATAAAATCCAGCGCAAACTTTATAACACTAATTTTTGATACGGAAGAAAAGATGAACACTGCTTATTCTAAAATTAAAAATTTTGTTGGCGTTAACAAATATAACTTTAACAATATATTTTTCATTAAAATTTGGATAAAAAATTTGTTGTTTTCAAAAACAATTGTTAATAACATTATTAAATAAAGGATATTTTATGATTAATTTAATTTCTTTACCTGCTTCTAATTTCAATATGCCACAACTAGAAAATTGCGTAATGAAAAATATTTTAAACGCGTTTAATATATGCTCAACACATTATGACTTGACCCTTTTATTTTTACAAAAATGCATAAATAAAAAATATTTAACAGAAAAATATTCAAAGTATTTACAAAATTGTGATAAAAACACGATAGAAGATATAAATAATATTAACGATACAAAAAAAATACTAACAGATAAAACAAAAATTCCTCATAATATCTTTAAATTAAATACTTCTTTTTGTAATGTTTTAAAATTTATTTCAAACATTCATAATTTGGAATGGTCTGCAAGAAATATAACACCAAAAAAACAGCTAGGTACAGTTGACGAGTTAATCTCTTATTCATTAAACAATTTTACTCTTTTTAATGATATTTTTCTTCTTCAATTAAACTCATTTAAGAATAATGATTCTTTTTATTTATCAATCCGTTACGCTTATCAAATTCCTTTCGCCATTAAATTAGCAAACTTAATTAAAAAAAATTTTAAACAAACATATATTGTTGTTGGTGGAGATTACTTAACACAAATCAAAAAAAATGCAACAGAAATTTTAAAAAAAACAGACTTTGATGCCATTGTATTTCACGGTGATTATGAAAACATTTGCAATGTTATAACTAAAAAAAATTATAACGATTGTTTAATCAAAATTAATAATACAATTACCACTTACAATCAGAGTAAAACCTCTGAAATAAATACAACCTTATACATACCTTGTTTTGATGATTTATGTTTGGAAAAATATCTTTCAAACATAAAAATTGTTCCTTTTTATTTAAATTTGGGATGTTTCCATTCAAAATGTGAATTTTGTAATAGATATATATATTATGAAAAACATAAACTATTAAACTTAAATTGTATTTTTAAAAAAATTAAAGACCTTGTTCAATCTGACAAAATACAAGGTATTTATTTTATTGATGAATGTGTACAATTTGAAATTTTAGAAAAACTTTCTGATTTCTTGATTAATAATAATATAAAAATAGATTGGATTGTTGAAACAAGATTTCAAAAAGAATTTTTAGATTTTAACAAAGTTGCCAAGTTGGCTCATAGTGGCATTAAGGAAATTTCTTTTGGAATGGAATGTTTAAGTAATGGTTTACTCAAAAAAATGAATAAACAAATAAATATTTTACAAGCAAAAAATATATTAAAAAATTGTTATTTAAATAATATAATTACCTCCGTCACAATGATGTATAACTATCCATCAGAAACAAATTTTGACCTAAGAAAAACGCTACACTTTTTAAAACACTTTAAATATATAGACTGTTTTGGTCTTAGTGAATTTAAGCTTGCAAGAAACTCGATTCTTAGCAAAAAACTAAATATTGAGAATTCATCAAGTTTGATAATTATGTACAAAACAAAATTAACATTAACAAAGCAAAATATGTTAAAAAAATTTTATAATAATAAACGAATTTCAAATTACATAAAAAAAAGAAACGAGGTTTTATATAGAACACAATATATGTATATACCTAAAAATTTAATTTCGCTTAACCGATGATTATAAAATAATATTTAAATAGCATTATTGGCTTTTTGAAAATCTTTTAATTATTGATTTTTCAAAAAAGTATAAAAGATTGTCTTTGCCCCACCAAAACTTCTTTTTTAGAAAATTTAGGCAGTAATGTCATTTATTTTAAAATATTTCAAAATTTTCTATACAAAAAAAGACGCCAAAACTGATGTCTTTTAAATCCTGTTTACAAAAAAACTTTTCTTTTTATCATCTTTAAAAAGCCAAACAACACTAGTGTATCCATTACTTGTTGAGCTTGCAATATTTTCAGTTTGATAAAAAGTATCTAAGTTTTGATAATATCTTTCTTTTAATTTTGTTGAATAATTTTGAATATATTTACCGTAATTATCATTAAAAGTTGATTGGTCTACTTGTGTAAGTTTATTGTTGTATCCGAGTCTTTCATCGTAGGCTCTCATAAAAGCAAAAGAAACACCACGATGTTTAATATGTATTATCCTGATTTTTTTATTATTGTGTTTCCATTTTTTCAATATTTGCCATGTATTGTCTTGAGATCCGTCATCAACACAAATTATCTCATAATTTGTACAATTTTGATTCACAACAGATTGAAAGCACTCATTTAAATATTTTTCTGAATTATAACAAGGTATTAAAATGGAAAAAAAGGGTTTATTCATATTACCCCCCCCCTAATCATTTAATATATAAGATAATACTACTTCCGCCAATTCACTTTCTTTATGTTTAAAGTTATGTCTACCATCTTTAATGATTGTATATTCCAAATCGTTACTATTTTCTTTTAATATATTCATATAATATTGAACGCTTTCTTTTCTGTAACAAACAATACCCTCATCAATTGAACCAATAACAACTCTTAAAGGCAAATGAATATTTTGAAGCATACTAAAATCACCTTTAGTAATATATGGCAAATTATCTAAACTTTTATTGTGTGCCATATTATAAAAAGTTTTAGCAGTGATTTCACAATATCCAAAGAATTTTTCAGTTAAAATATTGTTTGGAAGATTTTTTGATATCAATTTTTCTGCTTCTTCTAACATTTTTGGATCCAACTGTGGTCCTAGATTTTGAGGGCATTCAAGTATTACTTTCTTTATACATTTTGGATAATCATATTTGTTTAAATAGTTTACAATTCTATTGCATGCAATACTTGCTCCAATAAGATAAAGTTCTTCAAACCCTTGATCTTTTGCGAATTCAATCCATTCATTTAAATCTTTTACACACTCATCAAAATCTTCATTAAACGCACCTTTTTCAACCATAATAACTTCATTATTTAAAGTATGTTGTTTAAGTTCTTTCCTAACATAACTTCCTTGTGTATTACCAAACAAGAAACTTATATTGTTTTCTATGCATTTTTCAGCAATAGTGCAAAAAGCCTTGTCGCAATTACCACCAAACCCACAAAATGCAACCACGCACCTTTTATTATTTACTTTATTATAATAGCCCTTAAGTTCCAATCCATCTCTATTAATTATTTTTATTTTATAGTCATCTTTTGAAAACATTTTCTTTTTCTCCTTCTTTTTGTATTATTTTATAATTAAAAAATTTACCTATTGAATTTACAACTTCTTTTTCTTTTCCATAAAACAAATGTACAACATCTTTCACAATAGAATATTGTGCATTCGCAAAACTATTTGCTAAAAAACCGATTCTACTTTTGCCACCGTCCAATTCATCTTTTATTGCTCTATCATATTGTCCCATATATATCTTAACTGGCATATCAATAAATTTTAATTTTGTCAAATCAGCATTTTGATCAAAATATGGAAGAGTGTTATATTCTTTTAAATACAAATATTCTAAAAATGTTCTTGATGATATATCCATATATCCCATAAATTTATGGCTAAGCAATTTATTCTCTTTAAGACTAATTAAATTGTGTAGTGCTTCTTTTTTCATTCCTATATGCTTTGGATGATTTTCTATTAATTTATAATCTTCTGGAGCTAATAAAACCATTTTGTTTACCATATGTTTAAATTTATAATTCTTTAACATATAATATATAACCTTACTACAACCTCCACATACAGCAACTAATGATATTTTCGAAAACCCTTGTTTTTGTATAAAATCAAATAACGCATCAAAATCAGAAGTAGTGTTTTTTAAAGATGCCCAAGTTGCTCCTGTTTTCACTTCCTCTATATCTCCATTTATATTCATTCTTTTAGTTATCCTTTGGTCATGTGTATCTTCTAACATTGGCCACAAAAATGACATATTATTTGATAAAGCTAAATCAGATAACAAGTCACCAAAAACACCATAAGTGCCACCAATTCCTACAATGTATAACAATAACTCATTATTATTAGAACTATGCTTTAAATATCTTGCAGGCATCTCATAACCTATGTCGTTCCAAAAGTATATTTTTGTCAGTTTTTTTTATCCATATCATATTATTACAATATACATACGTATAAGTCAATATATTGACAAAAAATAATTTTAATGTTAACATTTGACTATGTTTGATATAAGTATAATAATCCCTGTTTATAACGGTGAAAAGTATATAAATCGATGCTTAGATAATCTCGTTTGTATTAAACAAAAAGTTTAATTGGTTTTAAATTAAATTTTTTTTTAGCAATAAATTTTATATTAAAATTAACTTATTTCATAATAAACAAAATAAAATATATCAGTTTGTTTAATAAATATTATTTAATATTAAACATTTTAATTTTATTTACATTTTTATGGTTAATTTGTTGAAAAAATATTGATATTTATATATACAAATGTAATATTTAAAAAGAGTTTATATGAACAAAAAACATATTCTTTATAGCACTATTGCTTTAGCAAGCTTTTTAATTTGCTTAATTACATTATTCATTTTTAATTTTACTCAAATTGGTATTTATGCGTTTATCTCATTATGCTTTTTGTTCCAACCATAATATTTGCATTTGTTTTGGCTAGACAGTTTGATAAACAATTCAATAAATAGTTTAAAAAAACTGAAATTTTACAGCAAACATCTAATGAGCAATTATCCAGTTCAAAACTACTTAACAAAGAAGATGAAATTGATACATTATACAATCCTATACAACAATATCCAAAACTTGGCGTTGCCAAATTTGTAAAAAGTGGCATGAAGTTTGATATTGACGGAATTTTTTATTACAAAAAAAATTATAACGATATTGAAGGATATCACTTTGCTTTCTTTATTAAATCAACAAAGTTAAATTATGTTCCAAAAAATAATGGTGACTTTTATTTATTTAACGAGTTTTTTGTGGAAATTGGATATCATGACGAATTCCCACTTGAAGAAGAAAACGAATGTGGTGTTATCGTTCAGGATTTAAAAAATATAAACAACACGACTATTGATTTAGACTATAACGATGTATATGTTTTTATCTTATATACAGTAGATTTTGACACGATTGATTATGGTCAATTAAAAATAATAGAGTTTAACAATGACACAATAACCATATCTTTTAAACTTGCTGTAAAAGAAGGATTAGATGACATCGCTATCGGCACAGTAAAATTAAAACTGGACACACAAGAAGGTTTAGATAATTAAAAAATTGTATTGACAAAAAGGTTATTTTATTTTACTATGAAAGCATGAGGTATCATACAGTTATCATGTACTAAAAACATTAAATAGTTGCACAAGAAAAAGTGCAACAGTTTTTTGATGTTTTTATATTATGATGAGTATGATTTTTTTTATTTCATACTCCCAGTTAGGAGTATTATATGCTTATATTAGATGTAAATAAACTAAGTAAAGATTTTGGCTTTGGAAAACTTTTTAACAATGTTTCTTTTTCTCTTAATGAAGGAGAATCAATTTCTATTGTCGGACCAAATGGTTGTGGAAAATCTACTTTATTAAAAATGATTGCAGGTCTTGAAAAGATAGATAGTGGAAGTGTAAGTATAAAAAAAGACGCAAAAGTTGCTTATCTTGATCAAGTGGGTTCTAGTTATGAAGACAATAGATGTGTTTATGATATTTTAAAAGATTCTTTTTTAGAGTTAAATAAAATGGAAAAACGACTAAATGAATTACAAGAACAATTAAACTTACAAAATCTTAATAATGAATATGATTCAACACTTGAAAAATATTGTAAACTATTAGAAAAATTTTCAATGCTTGGTGGCTATGAAGTTGATACTAATATTAATATGGTTGCCGAAGGATTAAAAATAAGCAAAACGATGTTAAATCAAAGTTACAATAAATTAAGTGGTGGCGAAAAAACTTTGGTACAACTAGCAAAATCACTTTTAATAAAACCCGATTTATTTTTACTTGACGAACCAACAAATCACTTAGACATAGAAAGAATTGAATGGCTAGAAAAATATATAAAATCGTTTAAAGGTGCAATGGTAATCGTTTCGCATGATAGATATTTTTTAGATAAAATGTCAAACAAAATTTTATCGTTAGATTTTGACATTCCAAAAGTTTACAACAAAAATTATACAGGATACTTAGAAGAAAAAGAAAAAGATTTTGAAAAACAGTTAACACAATACAAAAACCAACAACAAGAAATAGCGCGTTTTGAAAAACAAATTAAATATTTTTCACAAATGGGAATGGCTAAAAATAGCTCGTCAATGTGTGACAGAGCTCATGCCCTACAGACTCAACTAGATAGATTAAGAAAAAATGCAATAACAAAACCCCAAAAATCAAAAGATATAAACATTGCTTTTGATGAAGAAAAAAAATCAAGCAAAATAATTATTGAAGCAAAAAATTTAAAAACAGAAACGCCAAACGGTCAAGTAATTTTAGACAAAATAAATATCAAAATTTGTTCGGGCGAAAGAGTTGCTTTTATTGGAAATAACGGAAGCGGAAAGTCAACATTTTTAAAAATAGTTCTTGGTGCCAGCGAACTCCCATTTGAGGGGGAAGTTGTTGTTGGTCCTAGTGTAAAAATTGGGTATTTACCACAAATAATAAAATTTTCAAACGAAAATTTGACACTGCTTGGCTATTTTAAGGAATCATTGAATTTAGATGAACAAAAAGCCAGACAAATTTTAGCTGGTTTTAGATTTTATAAGGAAGATGTAAACAAAAAGGTAAAAAATTTATCCGGCGGAGAAAAAATTAAAATAAAACTTGCAGAGCTTTTGCAAGAAAAAATTAACACACTTATTTTCGATGAACCAACAAATCATATTGACATTCCAACAAAAGAAGTTTTAGAAAATGCACTAGAAGAATTTAAAGGTACTTTAATTTTTGTTAGTCATGATAGATATTTTATCAACAAATTCGCAGACAAAACAATAGAATTTAAAAACGGAAAAACAACGACCTATTTAGGTGGATATGATTTTTATAAACAAGAAAAATTGAAAAAACTTTAACAAAAAAAGACAGTATGATCTGTCTTTTTTGTTTTTATATAATTATAAAATTTTTAGTTTGTTAAACTTTTCTTGCCAAAATTCATCTAAAAATTGAAATGAATTTTTCGTAAATTCATTAGATAAATATTTTAATAAAATAACATTTAAAATAAAACTTCTGTGAGCATTATGCAGAAAGTATTTAAACTCGTCTTTTCTATCTTTAATTGATAAGTCTTTTAGTTTCTTTGGGGCAATTGTTTCGTCAATAATTGATATGAATTCTTCGTCATCAATTAGATGCTTGCATATAAAATTATATAATTTTTTTTGATTTAAAGTGTTTAAATAATCCCCATAAACTGCAAAAATTTTATTATTGCTTATGTTATTTTTTTCTATCATGTTTTCGCCTCGTTCAACAGAAAATTCTGATTTAATTTTTTGCCTCATTTCACTCACCTAATTATATCTTGTCGTGTTTTGTTTTTTAAAAACATTTTAATGTAAAATCATCTATTGTGCAAACAATTTAAACAATCTTATCTTGCATCTTAAAGTTTAACAAAGTGACTCATATCCAAATCACATTTCAAACTCTTTTTGTTTTCTGTATCTCTCTAAATTATAAAATTGCTTAAAATTTTCCATTTCATAAATTTCTTGATTATGATAATATTCAAGACAATCAAACAAATATTGCCATTGCCTTTTTCTTTGACGTTTTTTGTAATATCTATCTCGTTTTGTAAAAGCTGTTATATTTTCAATCTTATCTCTTATATGACCAATTTCAAGCGCAGTTTGAATTGTTTTATTTCCTAATCTTCGCATAATGTCGTGCTTGTAAATTTCAACATTGTATTCATCTGGAATGTGCTTGTAATTTCCTTTTTGCCATTTGCCTAATTTGTAAAGTTCATATAAAAAACTAGAAAAGCTTTTTTGTAAATTTTTATTGCTTCTAACCAAATTAAATGATTTAATTTAAATCACTTTAATATATAGGGTTTCCATATAAATTGTCGGTATTCTTTACTTGATAAGGTGAATTTGACCACTTTTGGGCACACCAATGAGAGTTGCCAAACTGTTAAAACAAACCATTTAGAGATGTAGTTCAACCGGTTAGAGCACCACCCTGCTGCCGAGCGAAGCGAACGCCAATCGCACGCATACTTCATTGACGGGTGGTTATAAGGTGGGGTCGGTGGACCAAAGTCCACTTATTCCAACCAAATTTTAGAGCAAAAATTTGCTCTCATTTTTTATCTTAAAACCCCCATATGTCTTTAGTTTACGCAAGCTCTGCTTATAAATAAAGGGTTACAGCGATTTTATATTTAAGATAAAAGACATTAAGATATAAATTTATAAACATTAAAAAATTTGTAAGTTTACTGCTCTAAGATACACCTAAAATTTGTTGCAAATATTTTTTTACGCAAATTTAAGCAAAAAATAGCCAAAAGTAATAAAGTGAACCCAAAAGTTTGACACAAATGTTAATAATAGCAGTATGGCTGTTTGGTGGTGGGACAATAAAACCAACTATTCTTACTTGGATTTTGCAAAGCAAAATAAAGTTACAGAAATTTATTATTACGCGTCAACCTTTAATGATGAAATTGCAAATTTTATTAAAAGCGCAAATAAAAAAAATATTAAAGTTTATTGGCTTGCTGGCGAATATGAATGGATAGAAAATTACTCTTTACTTGAAACAAAAATAAATGAATTTATAAGTTTTCAAAAAAACTATAACAATTTATTTAGTGGTGTGCATTTTGACATTGAGCCCCATCAACACCCTGAGTTTGAAAATAGACGAGAAGAATTATTATACAAATTTGTTGATTTAACTTATAAACTAAAACAAAATTATAAAGATTTACATATTGAGTATGACATACCATGTTGGCTTGATGACATTATAGATTATAACGGTCAAAAAAAGAGAACTTTTGAATATGTGTTTAATAATTCAAGCGCGATTACAGTTATGAGTTACAGAGATAGCGCTAAAAAAATTTATGATTTTGCAAAAGATGAAATTGAATATGCAAAACTTACAAATAAAAAATTAACGCTTGGCGTTGAAACACAAAACGTAAACGATGACAGCATTACTTTTTACGAAGAAGGTAAAACTTACATGAATAAAGAACTTGCCACTTTAAAACAAATGATTCCTGAAAATTTTAAAGTAGCAATTCATCACATCAATTCTTGGTATGAGTTAAAAAATTAATTTTTACATGTATTTTAATAAATTATTTGATGTTGCAAAATTCTTCACATATTGAAAATGTATATGTTTGTTGCAAAACTTTTTTGGTGATGCTTTTTAAAACAAATCTACAATTAATAATTTTTCTTCTTATAAGAGATAATGATTTGCCATTTAAACTATAAACATAATTGCTGTTATACAAACAACTGTTGCACTTGCTGTTAAAATGCTCTTTAATTGGACAGTGATTAAAATACATTAATTCTGGATAGTAGTTGTTCATAATAAATAATTGGGCTCCAGAATTTTTTATATTAGAATAATCAAAATCTTCTATGCTTAAAAGAATTTTTTTGTATCCTAGCGATGAATAAAAATTTATGGAATGTGAATTAACAACATTAAGTCCAGTTCCTATTATTGTTTTTGCAGGTTTAACAAAATTAAGTGCATAATAGTTATTTGCGCAAACTCCCCAATTTTTACAAAATTTTATGATTTCCTGCAATTTTTTTATTTCCTGATGAGTAGCCATTATTGGACAATTTAAAAAAATGCTGTAATTTTTAAATTTTTCGTATTCTAATTTTATAATATCTAATTTATATTCACTTGGTTGATAAATGTATAGTTCATATTTTTTATTTAACAAATAAATATCCTTTAAATTATTAATCACCACCATTTTACTTTTTGTTTTTTCTTCGTTGACAAAATTTAAATTGGTGTTTTTTTCAAATTTCACACACTGTAAATTATTGCGTTTTTCATAATCTGCAATGATTTGTTTTCTTAACAACTCTATTGCATTTCTTCTTAAATTATTTAATACTGATTTTGCAATAAACACATCATCTAAACAGCAATCAAAATTTTGCAAAAAAAATTCATCGCCCATTTTAGATATTTGCAGTTTGCACATATCTTTAGAAGTTGAACATGTTTTAGAATTTTCCAATGTTTCATTTCCAAACACTGTAATCGATGAAAAGTTCGTCGTTAAAGTCAGTTGTGGTTTTTGATTTACTCTTGCAATAAAAGTTGCTTCTACATTTACTCTTCTTTTTGCATTTTTAATTTGTAATTCATTTTCGCCGTCAACAATAAGCCTAACTTCACAACCTTTATCTACAGCGTTTTTTGTTGTAATTCTATATGTGTCACTACTTATTTGTTTTATGTCTTTAACTGTTATAGTTGCCAATTCTCTATCATTTTTTAAGCATTTTATAACGTCTTCTTTTTTTAATTTATAATTAGTTTTTACAAAAATCTCATTAAACTTTTTGCCATTGTTAACTTTGTCAATTTTGCCAATATGTATGCCTATATGGCTTGGAGTTTTATCATATATTACTGAATTATCATAAAAATATCCTTCAACATAATCGCCTCTGTTAAAAGATTTTTTTAAATTTGTTATGTCGTCTTGGCTATACACAAAATTATTTTCTATAATTTTTTTATAAGTTCGCACGCATTGTCCTACATATGCCTGCCTTCTTGCACGTCCCTCAATTTTGAAACTTGTTATCCCAGCGTCAACAAGTTGTTTTAAACGCTTTGCTAAACATATGTCTTTTGCACTTAACAAATATCCTTTTTTAACTTTTTCATTATTTGACAATTCATAATTTAATCTGCAAAATTGTTTGCATTCGCCTCTATTTCCACTACTTTTTGCAAGCAAAGAACAAAGATAGCAATTCCCTGAAAACGAAACACAAAGAGCTCCTTGAACAAAAAATTCCAACTCAATATTGCAATTATGTTTTATTTTATAGATATCATCTAAAGATGTTTCTCTAGACAATATTATCCTTGAAAAACCTATTTCTTGCAAAAATTTTGCACCTTCTAAATTGTGCACTCCCATTTGCGTGCTTGCGTGCAAAATAATGTTTGGATATATCTTTTTTAAATAAGTTGCAAGGCCAATGTCTTGTAAAATAAAAGCATCAATTTTTGCGTCAAGAGCTGTTTGCACAATTTTTAAGATTTTGTCAAACTCATTGTCCAAAACAACAACATTCAAAGTTAAATAAACTTTAACATTAAAAAGATGCGCATAATCTGCTACACTTTTTAGTTCTTCACATTTAAAATTTAATGTTTTTTTTCTGGCATTAAAATTATCTACGCCCAAATAAACAGCATCGGCACCATTGTTAATTGCCGTTTTAAAACTACAATAATCTCCAGCCGGAGCAAGAACTTCTATGTTATTTTGCATTTGTACTCCTTGAAATATTACATAAACATTAATGTAGTATAAACATCGTTTTATTAATTGTCAAACTTCTGCTTTTGCCTTATAAGCCACTACATTTATAAATCTATAATTTAACATCAATTAAAAATTAACATATTATGATATGAACAAAAAAATTTTTGCAAAAATATATTTGGAGGTAAAATGGGATTTGTAAAACGCTTTTCAGTGCTTAAAAAAGGTGGAATAATTTTTGTTGAAAACACGCTTGGCTTAAGTAAATTTTCAAATTTTATTTCTGCAGGGGTACAAGGTTCAATCGGGGCTTTTATAAGTTTGGACACCTCATTAAAAGTTAATGATTTTCCTTTTGGAACAACTTTAAACTATTTAAAATGTGGAAGTAGATGGAATTTCACAACCAACTTATGATTTGGTTAATGGCTTCAACATAGGCATTTGGCACCAAATCAAGTCAGAACTATAGTATATCAAATTATTGCCAACAACCCTATTACTGAAGCGATTATTTCCAATTATGCAAATGTCGCATACACTGCTCAGGAACGAAATTTAAATGAAAATACCAACACAATAAATTTGGCTGTTGTTTCAAACAGATTGACTATTAATAAACAGATAGACAAAAGTGTGGCAGTTAAAGGAGAAATTTTGCATTACACTAGTACTATTTCAAACACTGGTACAATTATAAAAACTCAAATCTCCTTTAAAGATGAAATACCTTCTGGCACAACTTTTGTTGAAGACAGTGTAAAAATAGACGGAATAACAAAACCAGGATTTAATCCGGAAATTGGTTTTGATTTACCAAATCTGCCAGTTGGTGCAAGCGTAATAGTTGAATTTAATGTAAAGGTAAATTAGTATGTCATATTTTGTAAAAAATGTAACGCAAATAATTGATAGCACTACTTCACCACCCACAATAATTTTTAGCAATGAAACTCAAACAAAAATATTGACACAGCCTTCGCCACAAAAAATTTGTTTATGTAAAATTAGGCAAGTTAACACGTGTTATTCAAAACAATTTTGCTGTGAAAATAATAATAATATAAAAAATTGCAAATTGCTAACTAAAATATCTATATTTTGCTTTTTAAAAAAAATAAGCTATTAAGCTTATTTTTATTTTATCATTTTTAACATCAAATCTGGTATGTTTATATTGCACGCACTATAAAAATTATTTACATTCGCAGTTGTGTTAACTTCACAAACAACAGGACCATTGATGCTTTTTAAAATATCAACAATGGCAAAATCACAGCCTATTGCATTCGCTGCACTTACTGCTAATTGTTCATCGAGATATGATGGTATGTAACTGTGAATTGTTCCACCCAAAGTTAAGTTTGACCTAAAATCTCCTGTTATTCCTTGTCTTCTGTACGATGCAACAACTTTATTTTTAATTACAAACATTCTTATATCAGTGCCACTAGACTCCAAAACAAATTCTTGCAACAACAATTCCTTTCCTTGCAATTTTTCTACAAGGTCATATAATTGCTCTTTATTTTTCACTAAGTACACGTTCTTCCCATAATCGCCGTACCATTCCTTTACAATCATTGGCAAGCCTATATCTATAATAGCCTCATCTAAAAAAGCTTTTGCCTTTTCCTTTGTGAAATTTGTCATGGTTGGAAATATCGCTGTTTTGGGAATATTTATGTTGTTTTTTGCTAATTCTTGATACATATTTGCTTTGTTTTCACAAATGTCAATAGCTTTTGAAGAATTAACCACTTTTACACCCAACATCTCTAAATTTCTTGCAAGATGCACATCTTTGTCAAAAAAAATGGCATAATCATATGTCTCATAGGAATCATTTCCCTTTACAACATTATTATCAATGTATGTATAAAGGTCTGAATTTTTTTTGAACTCTAAAACGATGTTGTGATTTTTGGCAGAATTTACAAACAACTCATTATATTGAATAAATTGCTCTGTATTTAAAGAATCGTCATGAACTACTAATACTTTTCCTCTCATAAACACCTCTATTAAATACTTTAGCACATTTGTGATTTTTTTTCAATTAATAATTTTTCATATAAATCAATAATGTCTCTTTTAAAACACTTAGGTTTTAAAATTAATTTTAAAATTTGTTTCTTTTGGAAAAATATCTTATCTTTAAATTTTTTTATAATTGGCAAACAATTATTGCACTTTACTAACACCAAATAATCATCTTTACTTTTTTTATAAACAACAAAAGAGCAATTTTTTACATTTTTACTGGAAATATATGTAGGACTTGCGTAAATATCGTAAATAGATTTAAGTTTTAACAGCGTATTTGAACATTTTAATAATTTTGAACAATCTTTATGAATAACTTTTGCATCATAGCATGACATTAAAAACATGTCTGAATATGACATTTGCTCTATTTGTTTGGCATTTTTATATAAGTTGGGATTTATCTCTTTCACTCCAACAACGTCAGTCCAATTTTCATAAACAGAAAAATTTAATGCCTTTGCTATAATTGCGCCAGTAACATCACCTCCACCTCTTGAAAATAATTTTATTTTTTTATTGTCAGTTAAACAATAAAACCCAGGAACTACAATTTTTTTGTATTTTTTTAAATAAAACTTTAATTTTTTTTGTATTTTTTTATAATTTAATAAATTTTTATTAAAAAAAATGCATTTTTCTGCAGGAATAAATTTTATGTTTAAAAAATGGCTCATTATTTTTGCTGTAAAATATTCGCCTCTTGATATTAAAAAGTTTTTATCTTTTATTTTTTTGTATTTTATAAAAGATTTTTTTATTTCATTAATTATGTTAAATTTAGTTTTTGTTAAATTTTGCAGAAAATTAAATTTTTGAATAATTTTATCATATATTAAATCTGCATTTTTGCCTTTTTTGTACCTTTTGTCGTATTCTATTAACAAATCTGTTAATTTTATATCTTTATCATTCAGTTTGCCTATAGCCGAAAAAACAAATATAACTCTATCGTCATTTTGTTCCTTTAACTTTAATATGTTTGTTAACGATTGCTGTGTGGTTGTAGCCTTACCTCCAAATTTACAAACTATCACTTTTTAAAAAATCCTCCATAGTGTAATATCCATTTGGCTGTTTAAGCATATATTTACATACGTTGTACGCTCCTTCACAAAACAGCATTTTGTTTTGCGCAGTATGTTTTAATTCAACTATTTCATTTTCTCCATATGCAAAAACGCTGTGCTCTCCAACAACTTCGCCAATTCTTAATGAAATAGTGTTAAATGAAATGTCTTGTTTTAATAATATTTTTTCTATTTCTTTTGCTGAGCCACTTGGACAATCTTTTTTGCTTTTATGATGTTTTTCTATAATAACAAATTGATAAGCTTTTATTTTTTTTAATTGATTCAACATTTGCAACATCACGTTGAAACCAATACTAAAATTAGAAGATAAAAATATAGGTATGTATTTTTTATATTTTGATATTAATTCGTAATTTTTTTCATTGTGGTTTGTCGTGCCAATAACTATTGGGATTTTTTTTGTTTTGGCAATTTTTAAATTTTGTTTTAAAGCCAAATAAGATGAAAAATCTAATAAAATATCGCATTTGATATTTTTGTAGTCTTCAATATTTAATTTATCTATGCAAAAATATTCACAGTTTATTTTTTTTAAATATTCTTGCATCATTTGCCCCATTTTTCCATTAGCACCAACTATTAAAATTTTCATGTTTACTCCATTTCGTCTAATATATAATTTAAAATTTTTTTGTTTTTGCCTTGCAAGGGCGTCAGAGGCATTCTTAAGCTGTTTGAAATAAAATTTTTTCTGCACAATATATATTTGATTGGAATTGGATTGGGTTCGCAAAAAATCATTTCATTACATTTATAAAATTTTTTATTGTAGTTTAAACTGTTTTTATATGTTTTCCAACCCATTATTACTTGTTTGGGATATGCGTTGCTTGTTACACTTATTAAACCGTTGGCTTGATAACATTTAAAAATGTGAGACAAATTGTCATTTCCGCAATATATCTTTTTATTGTCCAAAACATTAAACAATTTTAAAATGTGATTTATATCTCCACTCGCTTCCTTTATTCCCTGAAAGTTCTTTAGTGTAGAAATCTTTTTTATGGTGCTTACTTCCATGTTAAAACCCGTTCTTGATGGTACGTTGTAAACAAAAAAAGGCAAATTTGTGTTTTGGGAAATGTTTTTATAATGATAATAAACACCATTTTGTGTGCATTTATTATAATATGGCGTAACAATTAAACAAGCATCAGCACCTAATTTTTGCGCTTGATTTGTAAAATATATTGCTTTATGTGTGTCATTACTTCCCGTTCCAACAATAACTTTGCATTTGTTTTTAACTTTACTTACTACAAATTTAATTATCTTTTCTCGTTCATCACAATTTATTGTGCAATTCTCGCCTGTTGTTCCCAAAATTAAAAGTGCTTTTATTCCATTGTTAATTTGGTAATCAATTAATTTGTTTAGTGCCTTAAAATCTACTCTTTTTTTATTAGTAAAAGGAGTAACAAGTGCTGTACATACGCCTTTAAATATCATTTCCCTCTCCCAAGCAGATACTCTAAAATTTGAAGTCCGTTTTGAGCAGCTCCCTTTTTTAAATTGTCCGAAACCACAAAAATATTGAATGAGTTTTTATTTGAATAATCTTTTCTAATTCTGCCCACATACACATCATCTTTGCCTTTGACTATTATTGGCATAGGATATTTGGTCGGTGTATCTATAACTTTTACCCCTTTAGTATTCAACAAAACTTGTTTTATTTTTTTTAATGATGCTCTTTTTTGTGTTTCAAAATTTATACTTATACTGTGACATATTGTTATTGGCACCCTAACGCATGTAGCAGTAATTTTTAATGAATTATTATTAAGAATTTTTCTAGTCTCGTAAATCATTTTGTTTTCTTCTTTGCTGTATAAATTTTTATAAATTTCACCAATACAAGGGATTAAATTGTCTTTAATTATGTAATTTAATTTTTTTAATTTGCTTTGTTTATTAACCTTTAAATCTTTAAGTGCATACATGCCGGCGCCACTGACTGCTTGGTAAGAAGAATATATAATGCGCTTTAACCCAAATTGTTCTTTAATTTTATACAACGCCATAACAGACGCTATTGTTGAACAATTTGGATTGCAAATGATTTTTTCGTCTTTAATATCACAAGCGTTTATTTCTGGAACTATTAACGGATATTTTTTTCTATATTCTGCCGAGAAATCAATTACAGTAACATTTTGTTTTGATAATTTAACAACATATTTTTTAGAAATTTTTTCGCTTGTGCAAAATAAAGCAAAATCTAATTTTTGATTAAAAATTTCTTCGGTTAATTCTTTAACAATAACCTTTTTTTTATTAATAAAAAATCTTTTGCCCTTCGACTTTTTTGATGCATATAAAACAAATTCACAATCTAAAAAACTTTTTTCATTTATTATTTTTAAAGCTGTCCTTCCCACAACACCCGTAGCTCCAACTATTGCAACTTTATATTTCATAAACACCTCATTTAATAATAGTATTAAATGAAAAAATTATAAGAAATGTTAAAAAAAACATATTCTTTTGAATATGCTTTTTGTGTTTATTTTATTCTGCTTCTCCAGTTAAATCTTCGGCCAAAATGGTAGCTATACATTCGTATTTTGGATTGTTTATTTCTGCAGTTTTTAAATTTGCTCTAAATGCATAATATGTTTCTGTTGTGTTGGTGTCTAATTTTGCGTAAAAATATACGTATTCCCCGGCTATATCACAAGAGCCTTGTTTTATATTTTTTTGTTCTGCTATTGTTTGAACAACTCTATCTCTATAACTTATTCTATATAATCCGTTTGTTGTTGTGTAATATACGTAATCGCCTTCAACGTATTCAATATTTGCATCTTTGTTTACCAAAACAATATCATAGTTTGCAACATTTCCTTCGGCTTTTGTTGACAAATATATTTTTGATTCTGCTTTATAGACAACATTATCTGAGTTTATTGGTGTAAATTGACTAACGCTATCTTCTCCGTCAACTTCACCTAAAATTGTGTATTGCACCTGATTTGCACCAAAGCCTAATGTTAAATCATCGCCATAATACAAAGCAATTCCATTTTGCAATAGTTTATAATACAACACCCCATTTTCATAAGATACAAGTGTTATTGTTTGCGAAAGTGGTTTTCCCAAACTTCTAGTTTGATTTGTTAATAAATTAAGTTCATTTAAATAATTTCCAGTAAGCCCTGCATCTTTGTCATCTTCACTTATATCAGTTGTGTAATAAAGTAAATTTAATTGTCCATATTGCTTTGGAAAAACAACATCTAAAACATCACTAACTAAAACTTCAACATTTGGCAATTTTTCTTTTATTTGTAATTTAGAAATTTTATTGTCGTCAAAAATTAACAAATATGGATTCTCTTCTGTTACTAAATAGAATTTACCTTGTGTGGTTTTTGTAGTTAAAATTTCTTTTAGTCCCGTTCCGTCTAATTTAATTCTAAAAAGTGTAGTTAAATCAAATCTGTCGTTCCCAGTTTTTTGCTCTTTATGTGTGTTTGGTGAAGTAAAATACAAATAGTTACCAACAACAAACATGTTTGAGTTGTTAAATCCAGCAATTTTTGAATACACTCTTTCAAGATTTTCAAGCTTGCCGTCTTCATCTTTTGTAACATATCCATATTCATTTGTTTTAATTCTATATAGTGCGTTGTGCTTTGTTGTTTTTTTGGTGTTGTCGTTCCCTGAAAGTGTTGTATAATCTACAAAAGTGTTGGCAAAATATACATATTCTTCAACGCTAACAACGCTTCCTCCATTTGATGCAACTTGCAAAACGTCTTCTTTGCCTGTTGGCATTTTTAATGGCTTGCTACACCCAACTAAAATAAAGCACAAACTCAGTACAAACACCGTTATTATTGATAATGTTTTTTTCATTTTTTAATAATTTCCTTAACTTTTAATAAATATAGCGCGTAACAAACACTATGCTAACGCACCTTAACAAAACATATTTGTTTTTTCTTTTGTAATATATCACATCAACTTTTTACTGTCAAATGATTATTCTATCAAGCATTATATGTTTCCATAACAATTTTAAAATTGTTTGGTTTTTCGCTAAAGCCTTGTGCATTTTTTGCAACTGTAGTTGTTAAAGTAATGGTTGCATATTTTGCTTCTTGTCCTTCTACATATCCATCTATTGTTACCATTGAAGAAGGCTCATTTACAAAAAATTCACTGTTTGTTTCGTATTCTGCAACTCGTACAGTTATTGCCATATCGGAGTAATTATAAACTTTAATTGTATATACAATAGGAGTTTGCTCATTCACAAAAACTAAACTTTCAGGAATTTCCCAATTATTTAAAACTTGTGGTTTGTTTATAAGTTTGTCCTCGCTACTGTGAGTTTCATAATGAATAAAGCCTTTGTCCAAATAATACTCTTCAAAAGATTGGTACCCATCTGGAACTTCTTCAAGTTGCATCTGTTTTATTCCACTAACCCTACATTCTAAATCTACATAAACATTTTGAGAAGGAGTAAATCCAATTGTATTTGAAATTGAAAAAGATTGATTTAAACTTGCATATACACTATACCCAAAAAGCGCAATACACAATACTATTGACAACATTGTTGTTAATATAATCAACCTTCTTCGCATATTGTTTTTCTCCTTTTTTTAATGTTTTATTTTATAGCGTCAAAATTAAAGTTCCAAGCAAAGCCAAGTGGGTCAAGGCTTTCAACACTGCTCTTTAATTTCATTGTTAATTTGTATGTTACACTACTATTTAAAGTAGTCAAATCCGTGTATGAATTTTCAGTTGAGGATTGAAGCGTTCCAGTATTTACTTGCTTTTGAAATTGCAAGGTGATTTTTGCGTTGGCATTTGGCGTTGAAGTTGTGTCAAATTGTGTATCATCATCGGTTTGCCAATCGTATTTAACATACATTGGTTGATTGCTTGATAAATTAGTAACTTTTATAGTTATTACTATATCTGGAACAGTTAATGTTTCTCCACCATTTGAATAGTTTTTAATAAAATATATGCTTCCAAGATTCCATGAATTTAAAACTTTGTTTATATCGCTTGCGTTGCTGTAAGAAAAAGTGCTATTGGATATTTCAACGTTTTCATTTGCATCACTGCTTGCATTAGATATGCTCGCTTCTATTTGAAAGCGCATATTAACATTGTCAACACTATAAGAAACTTTACCAGTTATTTTATATTCTGCAACAACAGCTGCCCATACGCCAAAACACAAAATAAAAACAGACAATGCAACCATGCACAACGAAATAACCAGTCTTGTTGTTTTTTTCAACGTCACCCTCTCCTTCAAACACAATTTTAGTATATTAAAGCAACTAAGTCAAGCAACTACAATTATTTTTGGTAAATTTAAATTTTTTATTAAATATATATTTAATAATGCATAATCTTAACTGATTTACTTACTTTCACCAGGTTGAAGTATGTAACTTGCAATTTTATCCAATATGTTTTTGCAAATTTTGTCTAATTCTGTGCCTTCTCTATAATCTGCAAGCGCAAGGTAGTCAGCCCTTCTATCCAAGTAAAGCTTTCTGCACTCTTTATACTTTTGCTCGTCCGGAGCATAAACACAAATAGACGTTCCACCCTTTTTGCTAACCGTTCTCATGCATGGGATATCGGTTTCGCCATCTCCAAAGTACACAAAATTTTCATATGGCACCAAATCATCTTTACACTCTATATATTCATTAACACTTCTTGCGTTATACAAGTCATCCATAGCGTTCTTTCTAACTCTGTAAATATATTGCGTTTTTGTTGTATAGTTTACTGCCTGTGATGGCCAAAATGGGATATCGTTTTCATCATAGGCAAATTGGGATGCAAAAATTCTTTCAAAGTTGTGAGCAATTTTTGTACCCTCAATAATTTCTTTAAGCCCACTAGAAATAATATAATGCTTTAGTTCTAAGCCCTTGGATTTTGCGTAATCTGTCATTCTTTTAAAAAATGTTTCAACACCTTCAAAAAACTCAATATCTTTTCCTAAATTAACAATGTCTTGCCTTTTAAGTGTTATGCCTTTTTGTTTGGTGACCGTTATAAGTTTATACATCATAGACAAAGCTCCATCCATGTTGTGTTTTTTGCCAAATTCATTTACATCTGACCACCATTCTTCTTTTGTTGTGCCAATTATGTTTTGAAAAGAAAACTCTTGCATATTTCTAGGAGATAAGGTTAAATCGAAATCATACATAAATGCCACTTTTACTAAATTTTTTGCCATGTTAAACTCCTTTTTTTTAAAATTATAACACTATAACTATATTTTATCAAATAAAATAAAATCAATGTAAATTTGTCACTATGTGTAAAAAAATATTGAAAAAATTAATCTGTTGAGTTATAATGTAATTGAAGGAGAAAAATATGGAATTTTTAAAAGAATATTGGCCTCTTTTGGTTTGCATAGTTTTAATCATTGTTGCAATAGTTTTACTTGTAGTTTTTAGAGATAAACCACAAAATGAAGAAACAAACAAAAGCGAAAGTGAAAAAACTGAAACAAGAACTACTAAGCAAGAAGAAAATGAATTAACAAAAGAAACTAAAGAAGCAAAGCAAAACAAAACAACATCACAAAAATTGACAAAAGAAAACGAAGAAAGCGTTGAGGAGCAACAAACTGGTAATAACGAAGAAAAAAAGCCAGATGAAAATGATGATGAAACAACACAAACACAAGAGAATGATGGCGAAATAAAACAAAAAAAAGAACAAACTCAAAAATATATGGTTACATATGACAAAGAAGGAAAAGTTTGGGTTGTTAAAAAAACAGGGGCAACACGCGCTTCAAAAAAATGTAAAACAAAAAAAGAAGCCTTGGAAATTGCAGAAAAACTAGCCAATAATCAGGACCTTAAATTGTCTGTAAAGAAAAAAGATGGAAAATTTCAAAAATTAGAAAATGCAAAAAAATAAATAGCAATTAAAAAACTCAAAGAAAAAATTAATTTCTTTGAGTTTTTTTGTGCACTTATATTGTTATTTATTAAGTTTATAACTGTCGCAAAAATGTTGTTTGTTTTTTTGATTTGTAACCTTTATTTCTTCTTTTTGACAAATAGAACCATTTTCGTTGTATATGCAATCTTTAACCTCACAACAAACTTTGCAATTTTCTTTATTCATACATTCCCCCAAAAAACAAAAATTGTAAGTTCTTTCTTACAATTTTATTTTTTGCATTACTAATTTAAAATATACAAATATTCTATTTCTGATTTACATATTCTTCATAAGTCATCATCTTGTCAATAATTGTATTTTCGTTAATTATATCAATAACTCTATTTGCAACAGTTTCAACAATTTCTTGATCATGGCTTGTAAATAACATACAGCCCCTAAAATTTATCATACCTTTGTTTAAGGCAGTTATTGATTCAAGGTCAAGGTGATTTGTAGGTTCGTCTAAAATTAAAAAGTTTCCAGCTTCTAGCATCATTTTTGCAAACATACACCTAACCTTTTCACCTCCAGAAAGAACATTAACTTGTTTTAATGCTTCTTCTCCAGAGAACAACATTCTTCCAAGCCATCCACGAATATAACTTTCTGTTTGGTCTTTAGAATATTGTCTTAGCCAGTCAACCAAATTTAACGTGCAATTTTCAAAGTACTTTCTATTGTCTTGTATTAAATATGTTGGTTTAATGGTTTTTCCCCAATTTATTGTTCCACTATCTTGTGTATCTAACCCCATTAAAATATTAAAGAGCATTGTTGGAGCCAAACTGTTGTTTGACAAAATTACAATTTTGTCATCTCTATTAACAGAAAAACTCAAATTGTTAAAATATCCTTTTTTGCAAAGATTTTTAACAACCAAAATTTCTTTGCCAATTTCTTGCTCATATTTAAAATCTATAAAAGGATAACGCCTAGAACTAATTTTAAAATCTTCTATTGTTAGCTTTTCAAGTTCCTTCTTTCTTGATGTTGCCTGTTTTGCTTTTGAGGCATTTGCACTAAATCTTGCAATAAAGTCTTTTAGTTCTTTTGCTCGTTGCTCTGCTTTTTTGTTTTGATCCTTTGCTTGCTTTTGAAGCAGTTGATTTGTTTCATACCAAAAATCATAATTTCCCAACATCATGTTTATTTGACCATAATCCACGTCGCAGATATGAGTACAAACTTTATTTAAAAAATGTCTGTTGTGAGATACTATTATTACAGTGTTTTCAAAATTAAGCAAAAATTCCTCAAGCCATCTTGTAGTTTTAAAATCTAGATTGTTTGTTGGTTCATCTAAAACAAGAATGTCTGGATTTCCAAAAAGAGCCTGAGCCAATAAAACTTTTACTTTTTGTTTTGAATCTAAATTTTTCATTAGAGTGTAAAAATCTTCTTCATTAATTCCTATGCTTTTTAAAAGCGTTTTTGCTTCGCTATCAGCTTCCCAACCTCCAAGTTCGCTATATTCCGTTTCCAATTCTGCAACAATCATACCATCTTCTTCTGAAAAATCTGGCTTTGCATATAATTCGTCTTTTTTCTTTGCTATTTCAACAAGTTTTTTATGTCCCATAATAACAGTGTCTAAAGCAGTATATTCGTCGTATGCGTTTTGATTTTGGTTAAGAGTGGACATTCTTTCTTTTTCGTCTACAATTACTTCGCCTTTGTTTGGCTCCAACTCTCCTGTTAAAATTTTTAAAAATGTTGATTTCCCTGCTCCGTTTGCTCCAATTATCCCGTAGCAATTACCTTTTGTAAACTTTAAGTTTACATCTTTAAACAAAACTCTTCCCCCAAATTGCAATGTCACATTATTGACTTGAATCATTTTTTCTCTCCACATTAAATAAAATCATTTGAGTATAACATAATAATTTGTCTAGCGCAACATATAATAACGAAACTAAACTCGTTTGCCAAAATTTGACAATTTGAAAAAAATATGCTATCATTACGGTGTTTTGTTTAAAAAGGAGATATAAATGAAATCAGTAAAACAATGCTTAGCCGACATAGAAAAAAGCCAAAGCATAGCGATAATTTCTCATACAAATCCTGATGCCGACACACTTTGTTCAGCCATAGCATTAAAAAAATTGATTAGACAAAATCAAAGCGAAACATCTACTCCAAAACAAATAGATATATTTGTAGACGCAAAAGAAATTGGAGATATAAATAAAGCAATAATAACAAATGTAGAGTTAAATGTTAGACATTGTGAAAATTATGATTTAGTTATAAGCGTAGACTGTTCAAGTCTTTCAAGAATGGGGCAATACAGTGATTTGTTCACAAACTCTCAAAACACAATAAACATTGACCACCACGAAACAAATGAAAATTTTGCAATGAACAACATTGTTTTTAAAACATCTTCCACGTGCGAAGGAATTTACATTGTCAGCAGAGCTCAACATTTAAACATTAGCGATGATGTTTGCAAATTAATTTACGCCGGAATTATAACCGACACAAACAACCTTACTCAAGGCAATATAACTGTAAACACACATAAAACAATAACTGAAATAATTGAAAGAAAAATTAATGTTGAATTGATTAATGACCACTTTTTTAAAAATAATACAAAAAATAAAGCTTTTTTATTAAAACAAGCCTTAGAAAGTTTAACTTTTGTTGGAAATGATAGAATTGCTTTTATGAAACTAACAAAACAAGATTTGGCAGAATGTGGTGCAACATTTGATGACACCGTTGGAATAGTTAATCACGGAATTGAAATAAAAGGTGTTGACATTGCAATTCTTGCAATTAAACAAGAAGATAATTCGTACTATGTAAGTTTAAGAGGGAAAAACAATATAAATGTTGCCAACATTGCAAAAGAAATGGGTGGAGGCGGACATGACAAATGTGCTGCTTTTCAATACAGTGGTTCGCTTACAGAAATGAAAGAATATTTATATAAATTGTGCAAAGAAGAATTGGCAAATCATCCCACCGACAATGCTGAAAGTTTGATTTTTGGCGGCGATGAATAATAAGATAAACAATAAAAATCCACCAGCCTAGCTGGTGGTTTTTCATTTTTGCTAATTAAGCTTATATGCATAAAATGTGGAGTTTAATTCAGTTATCAAAAATTGTTGTGTCGATGGGGTGATGAATCTATAAAATTCATTAACAAAAGTATATTGTGTTGAATTAAATGAATCCATAAAGGCACTACTTATATAAAGATTTGATGCTCTAACAAGTTCTTTAAAAATCATATACCACTCATTAGCTAGAGCAGTTGTGCCATTAACAACCAATTTTCTAGAAAAACCAGCCAGCAATAAGTTCTGTATCTTTGCATTTGAAAAAACTTCAACAAAACCTCCTATGTCAGGTTCATAACCGTTAACATACGAATTCCAAATAGCAAGCATTGCAACTTGTTGAATATCCATATTTTGAGAAAACAATACTCCCTTGAACCATGTAGCTTTTTGATTGATAAACTTTTTTAAAGACGTACAATTTGCAAATGCATTATTCCCAATAACAAGCTCTAATTGGCCGTCTTCTAACCTTGGAATATCCGACACCTTAAGTACAGCACCCTGCTTATTCATAATATTGAAAAATTTTGTATTTTTTATTACGACTGATTCAAGATTATTGCAATTGTCAAACGCCTCCTCTCCAATACTTGTTATACTAGCCATTTCAATACTTTTTAAAGATGAGCATCCTTGGAATGCACTTATTCCAATTGTTTGCATATTAGTTAAATTTATTTCGGTTAAATTTGTACACCCTTTAAAGGCTCCACTTTGAATTGTTGCTATGCTTGCTGGCAATGTTACTTTGGTTATTTGCGTACAATCAGCAAACGCATTTGCACCTATTTCAATTACAGGCAAGCCATTGTATTCGCTTGGCAAAGTTATCTCTCCAACAAGAGCCGTTTTATCAATAACGCCTGTAATTGTTGCTGATGTAGAAGTTGTTGAGAAAGTGTAATATTCTGGTTCGAACTCTATAGGTTCATCATCTATGTTTATTTGAACATCAAAATCTACATTGTTTAACTCTTCTTGAACATTATCAAGCGACAATGCTACAACAATGTTTAGTTGCGTGTATTCTTCTGTGCCCTTACCATCAAGATTATTTGATTCACTTACTGCTACAACGCTGTTAATTAAGTTTGGGTCTATGTTGTTTGTAACGGCAATTCCAATTTGTTCTTGTCCGTAATTTTTTACATTTGCAACAATGTAATATGCAAAGCCATAAGCCGTTTGAGAAGCACCTTGTCCAGTTACTTTATAAGAGCCATAATTAATTGATATAGGCTCGGTTTGTGCATTTATAACATCATCGGTATTTTTTCCAATAGTTGTAAATGTATGTGAATAGTCTAATTTCTTTGTGTTTGTTGAAGTTTCATAATCACTTGATATTGTTTCAAAAACTGCCAAATTTGATTCAAGTTCAGATTGCGAAGATGGCTTGGTGAGTTTTGAAACATAAACAGAAGTATCTACAGTTGCAAAAACTCCCGTTGCTTGATATGTGATTGTTCCACTTATTGTGTATGTAACACTTGTTGCAGCATAAACGCCAAACCCCAATATCGCCACAGCAAAACATATGCATACAATGGATAATATCAATCGTGATTTTTTTTTCATGATTACTCCTTTAAATTTAGTAAAAACACTACTCTATCTACTTAAAGATTACGCTTTTTAACAGCAAAAAGTCAAATGTTTTTATTATGTTTATTATGTACCTTTTGGGATATATTATTTTTTGCATTTGTGTTTAAAAAACTGCTTTAATACAAATGGTCACACAAATTTTTGCATTAATGTATTAAAACAGTTTTAATTTATTTCTTTTTTGTTTCTTTTAAGGTTATTGTTCTATTGAAAACTAACGTTTTATCATCGCTATCCTTGTCTAAGCAAAAATATCCATTTCTTATAAATTGATATCTATCTTCAAAGTTAAAATTGACATCGTCTTCTATATAACAATTTTTTAAAATTGTTTTTGAATTTGGGTTTATTTTAAAATCTTGTACAGCCCTTTCTTGCCCCTCAACATCTTCCTGACTTTCTTCATCTACTAAATTTTCAAACAAGCGCACTTCAACACGTTTTGCATGATTTGGATTTAACCAATGAATTGTTCCCTTTACCTTTTTTGTGCAGTTTGTTCCCGACTTTGTTCCCTCTTCATAATCAGCATAAACGGTTGATACATTTCCATTTTCATCTTTGTCATATCCAGTGCATTTTATTATATAAGCACCTTTTAATCTAACCTCTGCTCCAACATATAGTCTATAAAATTTTGGATTTGGTTCTTCAATAAAGTCTTCCCTTTCTATTAAGCAAGTTTTTCCAAAATAATATTTTCGTTTTGTTGTTTCTTCATTTTGAGGATAGTCTTCCAATTCAATTTCTTCTTCTTGATTCTCTGGATAATTATTTATTACTAATTTTATTGGGTTTAATACTGCCATTATCCTTTTTGAAACCCTATTTAATTCATCTCGAATGAAATAATTTAAAAACTCTGGGTCAATTAATGAATTGCTCTTGGATATACCAGCTGCCAAAACAAAATTTTTTAAACTTGTTGGCAAAACACCTCTTCTTCTTAGTCCTCTTAAACTATATAGTCTTGGGTCATCAAATCCACTAACCAATCCGTCTTGAACGAGTTTTTTTATAAACCTTTTACCAAGTATTACACCTTTTATATACAAATTTGCATATTCAACTTGTCGAGATTTGTTTTTTAAACCACTGTTGTCTACCACCCAATTATAAAGTGGACGATGGTCTTCAAATTCTGGTCCACATATAGAGTGAGTCACTCCTTCATAGCAATCATCTAATGGATGCGAAAAGTCATATGTTGGATATATGTTCCAACTTCTACCAATTCTTTGATGATTTAAATATTGTATTCTATAAATAACTGGGTCTCGCATGTTAATATTTGGGCTTGACATATCAATCTTTGCCCTTAAACACCTTGAGCCTGCTTCAAACTCGCCATTCTTCATTCTTTCAAACAGGTCCAAATTTTCTTCAACACTTCTGTCTCTATATGGACTATTTTTGCCCGGTTCGGTTAAGGTTCCCCTATAATTAGATAATTCTTCAGGGCTTAAATCACAAACATACGCTTTGCCTTCTTTAATTAATTTTACGGCAATTTCATAATTCATTTGAAAATATTCTGTGGCATAATGTATTTCATGCCAATTATATCCAAGCCAACGAACATCATCTTGAATTGAATCAACAAATTCTTGACTTTCTTTTTGAGGGTTTGTGTCGTCATATCTAAGATTGCAAACTCCACCGTATTTTTGCGCTATTCCATAATTTAATACAATGTTTCTAACATGTCCAATGTGCAAATAGCCACTTGGTTCTGGTGGATGCCTTGTTTGTACATGGTCGAATCTTCCTTCTTTTAAGTCGTTGTTTATTATATCTTCAATAAAATTTGTTGCTTCAATTTCCATAATTTCTCCTTAAAACTAAGTTAGTTTATCACTTTTTAAACATTCTTTCAACTGATAAAATAAAAAAATATTTAATCTTAAATTAAGCATTTTAATTTTTTTCTAAATATTCGTTTAAAAAATTGTAAACGGTATTTTTATATTTTTCGTTTGCCAGTGGCAAACTTAAAGCATGTCCAGCTTTGTTAATTGTTAGCTTATGTCTAAATTTTGAACTTGTATTATTGTATAATACATCTCGCATATAAAACGGAACAAACATGTCTTTATCCCCATGAATAAATAAAATTGGAACATCGCACTTTTTTACCATTTCTTTTGGCTCTACATCTGTTAATTTAAATCCAATTCTATATTTTAAATAAATATTATACGCTTTCATGGTTGGTATAATTGACAATATTATGCTTTTGTTTGCTATGTTGTTAAATACATCGTAAGCACTTGAATATGCACAGTCGGAAATTATTGCTTTTACATTTTGGGGTTTTTTTGTTCCACTGTACATGCAAACGGTAGCTCCTCCCATACTTAAGCCAAATACAACTATTTTGCACTGTGGATACTTTTTTATTAAAAAATCTATCCATGTTTGAACATCTTTATAGTCATAATATCCCATTGTGATTGTTTTACCCTGACTATTTCCGTGCCCACGATTGTCAAAAGTTAGTATATTGTAGTTTTTTTCATAAAATAACTTTACATATTGTTGCATTTCCATTGCCTTGGCCCCATATCCATGGACAACAACGGCAAAGTTGTTGGTATTTGCTTTTAAAAAATAGCCTTGCAATTTTAAACCATCAAATGAATTTATTGAAATTTTTTCAACGGGCTTATCTTTCCACCAAGACAAATCAATTTTATATCTGTCTATGTGTTTGTATGTGTATTTTGAAACAATTTTTGCCATAAGACAATTGCGTTTTAATGTTGTTTGGTATTTTACTTCACTTGAACATAACAAATATATAAAAATGCATACAAACAGAACCAAAATTGTCAAAATTATAATATAAATTGTATCCATGAATATAAGTATATCACAAAAAATTTATTTTTGCACATTTTTAAATAAACTAAGACAAAATTAATTAAAAATACAAAAAAAATCACATAAAAATTGTTTTTTATGCGATTTTTTAATTTATTTTTTTATCTTTATTTTTATATTTTCTATTTCAAAAAACGCATCTGCTTGCTGGTCTAAAATGTTGGTTTGTTCGGCAAGTGTTTCTTGACAAATATATTTTTTCAATTCTTGATTTAAATCGCCGTCTATTTCTATTTTTATTCTATCTGTTATTTGGCAATCTAATTGTTTTCTACAATCTTGAACATTTCGTACTATTTCCCTTGTTATTCCCTCTTGCTTTAACTCTTCTGTTATTGTAAGGTCAAGAGAAACTACAATGTCACCATTATTTAAAACTGGTCTGTTTGATTTAGCGTCATACGAAACCAAGATGTCTTCTTTCTTTAATGTATATTCATTGTTTTCGCCTATATAGTAAATTCCATCTCTATATTTTATTTTGCCTGCGTTTATATTTTTCATAACGTCTGGAATTTTATTGCCAAGTGTTTTTCCTGCAGTTTGGAAATTTATTTTATATTTTACAGTTGCAATATTTGATATGTCATTTATAAAATTAATTTTTTTAACATTTAATTCTTCTTTAATTATTGTTTCGTAATCTTTTACTAAATCGTAATATCTTTCATTTGAAAATGCAATTTCCAACAAAGAAAGTGGTTGTCTATTTTTTACATTGTATTTATTTCTTATTCCTCTTGAAAGGTGTATTATTTCTTGTACAACATCAATTTCTTCTAATAATTTTGGGTCATTAAATTCTTCCAAAATATTTGGCCAATCTTCCAAATGCACACTTTCATGCTTAGTTAAACTTGTGTAAATTTTTTCTGTCGTTATTGGTGTTATTGGTGCCATAATTTTGCATGTGTTTGTTAAAACATAATACAGTGTTTCATAGGCATCTTTTTTGTCTTGACTAAATCCACTTCCCCAAAATCTACGTCTTGACCTTCTTATATACCAATTACTCAATCCATCTATTAACGATAGAATTGGTTTTACATATTCATCTATCCTATATTTGTCCATACTTGATTTAATTTGTTTTTCTGTGTTATAAAGTTTTGCAAGAATCCATTTATCAAGTTTGTTTGTTGGCTTTGGAACATTATTAACATCTCCAGTAAAACCATCTATTTTTGCGTAACTTTGATAAAAATATGCACAGTTATATAAAGGTAGAATAAATTGTTGCAAACTGTCTTTTAGTCCAGCATCGTCAAAAACCATGTCGTTAACCAGCATAACTGGTGACTGATACATGTACAATCTAAAAGCGTCTGTTCCATAAGTTTTCATAAGTTGCATAGGGTCTGTGTAATTTTTAGATTTTTTTGATAACTTTTTGCCTTCTTTGTCTAATACCGTACCGTGAACAATACAATTTTTATATGCTGGCTTGTCAAACAGAGCAACTGACAAAACATGCAAATAATAGAACCAACATCTTATTTGACCTGTATATTCCACAACAAAGTCTGATGGTGAGTGCGTGTCAAACCATTCTTTGTTTTCAAAAGGATAGTGAAGCCTTGCAAAAGGTACACTTGCAGATTCGAACCAACAATCTAATACTTCGCTTATTCTGTGCATTGTTCCACCACACGCACATTTATAAGTAACTTTATCCATGTACTGCTTGTGAAGATTGTCTAATTTAACTTTGCTTGCTTTTTCTATTTCTTCTTTGCTTCCCAAAACATCAACATGATTACACTTGTCGCATTGCCAAACGGGTATTGGTGTGCTCCAATACCTATTTCTAGATATGTTCCAATCTCGTGCGTTTTGAAGCCAATTTGCATATCTTCCAGTCTTTATATAATCTGGAACCCAATTTACTTCTTGATTTTTTTCTATTAATTTTTGTTTTATTTTGTCTATAGAAAAATACCAAGCGTCCATTGCTTTGTAAATTAATGGTTTTCCACATCTCCAGCAATGAGGATAATTGTGAACTAAACTACCATCGCTTACAAATAAATTTTTTTCTTTAAGATATCTAACAACTTCACTGTTTGTATCAAACACATGTTGACCTTCAAAAATTTTAACTTCATTAGTGAAACGCCCCTTTTCATCAACAGGGCAAACTAATGGAACATTGTTGTTTTTACAAGCCCAATAATCGTCTTCACCAAAGGCTGGGGCGATGTGAATTATTGAAAGCCCTTCACCTTCTTCAACAAAATCCACAGCAATAACCCTAAAAGCGCCTTGGCTTGCTTTATCTTTAAAGAAATCAAAAAGTGGGACATATGTTTTACCAACAAGTTCTTTGCCTTTTACGCACTTTAATATTTTTGGTTCATCACCAAAAATATTTTTATAATTGCCAATACTAGAATTTCCAGCAATTAACACTTCATTTTCCAATTCTACATACGCATAATCTATATTTTCTCCAACTGCAAGAGCCATGTTTGATGGAAGTGTCCAAGGCGTTGTGGTCCACGCTAAAAGATATACTGGTTTACCATTTATTTTTTCTTCTGTTTTAAATTTAGCAATAACCCATCGGTCTTGTTTTGGCCTTGTTGAATCACTTTCTCTTGTTTCACTAATAGAAAGTGGAGTTTCACATCTGGTGCAATATGGAGTGACTCTATAATCTTTATATATATATCCTTTGTTATAAAGTTCTTTAAAAGCCCATATTACGCTTTCCATAAAACTTGTATCCATTGTTTTATATGCGTTGTCGTAATCTACCCATCTTGCCATTTGTTGAACATATTCTCGCCAAGAATCATTGTTTTGCGAAACAATTTCCAGACATTTTTTGTTAAAGGCATCAACCCCAATTTCATTTTCTATTTGGGTTTTATCTGTTATGCCCAAAGCGTTTTCGGCTTGAACTTCTATTGGAAGCCCATGGCAATCCCAACCCCATGTTCTTGGAACAGAATACCCTTGCATTGTCAAATATCTTGAAATCATATCCTTTATAAAAGAAACGAGTACCGTACCATGATGTGGTTTGCCAGTTGGGAATGGTGGTCCATCATAAAAAACTTTTTCTTTGCCTAAATTTTTGTTTACTGACTTTTTAAAAGTGTCATCTTCTTCCCAATATTTTAGCACCTCTTGTTGAACTTTGCTTATATTTGGAATCCTTTCTAGTTCTTTGTCCATATAGTCTCCTTAAAGTTTAAAAATGTTGTTAAAAATAACTTTTAACAACATATTTAATTCAAAGTATGATATCATATATCCTACTATTAGTCAACAAACTAAAAAGAACATAAAAGATTGTTACATTAAATAACTTACAACTCCACACAAAATGCTGTAACAAACTTTTTCCCTATATTGAGAAGTGTTTAACAACGTTTCCTCTTCTTGATTGGAAATAAATCCACATTCCACAATAACGCTTGGAATAGAAGTGCAATTTAAAATGTAATAATCTGCACTTTGAGATGTTTTTCTTGCTTTTGTTAAATTTAACACGAATTGCTTTTGTATTTGATCGGCAAGAAGTTTTGAATTTTCATTGTCTTTGTTATAAAAAACTTGCGCTCCTCTACTAGAGGATAATGTAAAACTATTCATGTGTATGCTAACAACTAAATCTGGGCTTGAATTTTCTATTATCTGTTTGCGCTTTAACATGTCATCTTTTTTTTTGTTTGAGGCAAAAGGACTATACAAACCGTTTTCATTGCTTCTTGTCATAATTGTTTTAAAACCAAAATCTTTAAAATATTGTTCTAAAGTTTTTGCATATTCTAAATTAATTTCGCTTTCTTTTGTTCCGTTAAATCCTTCACTTCCACCGTCAATTCCTCCATGACCTGCGTCTATTACAATAGAATATGTATATACTTTTGTTTGAGAATATACAATTGGCGCAGATATGCAAAATATAATTGCAAGCACCGACAAAACTAATATGGCTATTAATTTTTTAAAATTTGTTATTGTTATAAAAGTATACTTCATATTACTATTTAATGCTTTTTCTTTTTTGTATATGACAAAATAAAAATTCACCATTAAGGTGAATTTTTATTTACTGTTCTACCCAATTAGAAATTTCATTTTCCCATTCAAATTTAGGGAATTCGTTTTCGTTGTTTAAGTAATATGTGCTTTCTGTTCCGTTTAAGTTATCGCTTTGAGGCACTTTAGAGAAACCTGTAATTGTAAATGTGCTTGCCCCTCCTCCACCAACGGCAGATTGAGTTTGCCCTAAATTGTAGAAACACTGCGTGTTTACTCCACTAGGAGCATAACTTATGTATGCGAACACTTGTACGTTGCCAATAGACAAATTAGCTTGAGATGTTGATGCATTTATAATATTGTTAACATAACACCCCTTAATATTTCCATTGTTTGAAAGTCCAATCAGTCCTGCAATGTAAACATTATTTGTTGAACTCATGCTTGCATTTCTATATATAGTAGATTTTGTATAAGCATATGAATAATTTACACTTCCGTCATTTTGCCCAGCAATTCCACCAAAGTAGAAATTTACAGCAACTTGCGTTGAACCCTGTTTCATTATATTAAGCGTTGTGGTTGCGTTCTTTAACACACTTGCTTCAACTTTTCCTGTTGTTCTATTGTATCCTACAATTCCACCACTTGTGGTTATAGTTGTTTGAAGTAAAATGTTGCCAAAATTGCCACATTGTAAAACAATACCTTCATTATCGCCTACAATTCCAGCATAGTTTGCTCTAATTCCCAAAACATCAGTACTACTTTTAATTGAAACATCATAGTAATTTGCAACATTTTGTATTATACCACTTGCAAAGTTTTGATAAGCAATTCCGTAGAAATACATATCTTTACTGCTTGTTAGTGAAATTTGCATGCCCGTAGAACCCAAAACCACATTTTGTATTGTTCCATAGTTTCTGTAACACAACAACGAGATAGTTGCTCCAACCCTTAGCTCTCCAGAAATATTTGCAATTATTTTTAAATTTTTAATTGTTGCACCCTTTGAAATTTGAGAGAAAAGTGCCACATATTGAATTTGTTGTGTTATAGAAATATTTGATAAATCATAGTCCCAACTTAATGTTTTTTTATTGCCATCATATGTTCCCTTAAATTCAAAGTTTGACCCGTTTCCAAGTGGTTGAACATTGTATATTGATGTTGTTTGTTTAAAGTTAAATTGCTGATTTTCTTTGCTTAGCGTTATTGTTTGTTCAATTCCGTCTTGCACCAGCTTATATTGATTTAAGTATTCATCTTTTTCTAGCCTGTATTTAATATTGTTAAATTGTTCATTATTTTCAATTAAATATGGATTTTCCACCGTTCCATTAGAACCGTCTAATGTCACTTTAAACAAATCTATTAAAACAGTTGTTCCTATGTTTTTATTGTCTGGCTCTAAAACTTTATCGTAATAATATGTGTAGTCAGATGTCAAACTTCCTTCGTTTTCGCTATTTTTTACAACCACGGCAACCGATACTAAATGCATTCCTTGTTCCACAGGAGTATAAGTGTTTGTAAGGTTGTCTAAAGTTGTAAATATGTATGTTCTTATAACATTAGGTTTGCCACCTACAAGTACTATTTCGCCGTTTTCGTCTATCTCTAATATTTCATCTTTTATTCTGTAAGTATGGTCATTTGACGTGCCCTCTGTTGACCAATAGAAATATTTTTGCTCGCTGTTGTATTCAACGCTTTCAACTGATTGTGGTTTTTTAATTTCTCTAACATCAGATATATATGACGGGATATAACTTTGATTTCCAAAAGGAAGTACTTGAATAGTGTAATACAAAGTGTACTCATCGCTGATTGTTGATTGGAACAATGTGGTATTTACATATTGAGTATTAACGACTATGCTTTGAACTGTTGGGTCTTCACTTGTCCAGAACCTTATTTTATATGCTACATCAATGTTTATATTTTGGTCTCCAGTTGACACTTTGTAATTGTTCCATATTATGTGTAAATCGCTACTTGGAACGTCCTCATAATTCTCTATGTCTTCTTCTCTTAATTCTCTTAAAACAATATCGTTTTGTCCAATTGCGTTAACTTGATATATGTTTGGCAAATTGTCGTTATTAGGATTTTTAAATGTAACATAATCTGAACTTACAAAGTCTTGCACCCCTTCTTTTGGTATTACTTTTATTTGCAGTTCAAAAGGATTTTCATTAATCAATTTTTCTGTAACATATGAATAATAACTGTTTTCCTCTGTTATAACTATTAATTCTCTTGTTACCTCTTCATTAATTTTGAATTTTAATTCGTATCTATAGTTTTCTTCTGGCAATGTACCAACGTATTTCCAGGAGAATTCGCCGTCTTTCAAAACTATATTATATACAACTCCACTTTCATCTTCGCCCTGAACGGCATTGTATTTTTGGAACAAATATTCTACAGAATCTACACTCATTAAATAATATGCTGTTTGTCCATTATGTTGATATGTTCCTAGGCTATCGTTGTTTTTATAATATGCTTGAATTGTTACCCTATATCTACCACTTGATAAATCTGCACAATCGTAAACACAGTTTCCACTTAAATCTATAAAGTTATTATTTTTTATAACGATATCTTCATTTATTGGATTTCCAAATTCGTTTACTTTATTAAACGTAAGTTTGTAATAACTAATATTTATATTGTTGTTTTTAGCAATATCCCAATATAATGCACCATTTTTTGCAACTACATTTGTGATTCTATTTATTGTTGTTCCAACTGTATCATTGCCCTTATTTGAGTTTACATATGCCAACTCTCCTGAAGCCAAGTCTACATCCAAACTTCCTATTGATTGAAATCTGTAAAGCAAATTTGGCAATGTGAATGTTGATTCATACCAAATATTGTTGTCTATGTCTGGTTGATTTATTATTGATATCTCTTCACTATAAGATTCATCATTTGAAACATGAATTGCATAAGATGAGCTTTCAGCTAAACTTTGCCATTTAAATATACCATCTTCGATTTCAACTTGTGGAGTAGTTAGTTTTGAAACACTACCAACTTGTGAATTTGGCCCTGTTATAATTGCATGAGTTGTTGTTGATACTTTTAATCCAACTGCTTGAATTTTTATAGTGTATTGTTCAACATAGTCTAAACTTTCCAACTCTGCACAATCCCATTTTGCGTCTTTTAATGTTATTGTACTTGTTTCACCAACAAGCCCTAAGTTATTCTCTGTGTATGTTATTAAATATTCACTTGCTCCCTCTTGTGCGTTCCAATATAGTTCTCCATCTTTCACTTTTGCAGTTGTAGGATTTAAAATTGAAACAGTTATTTTATTTGATATCTTACCGTTTAATATCTTATTGCTATCTCCTGCAACATAAACATAAAGTGCAGTGTACGACGAATTAATTGTTCCGTTTTCAACAAGTTCTGTTATGTTGAAATTCGTCTGTGTTGTTGTTCCAATAATTTCTCTTATAGAAACTGTTTTGCCATCTTCTTGAACATTTTTATCTGCAAATATCACATATGTTGGACTCTGCGTTGTATATGCTTGAGGAATGTTTATTGAGTCCCAACTTAAAATGTAATTGTTTTGTGAATAAATTAATGAAATTTGTGGTGCGTATGGAACATACACTTCCATACTGCTTCCATAATTTGAAGTAATGTATTTTGTGCTGTCTCCATTTTGACTTAAAGTTAAGTTGTATGAGCCTGCCGGCAAATCGGTGCCCATATCCAAAAATCCATGGTTTAATGTTGGCCAACCATTATATTCAAATTCTTCTAATATTGGAAGAATCAAATTTTTAATTTCTTGTGGAATTAGCACATTGTCTGTAACGCTTTGTTTAAATTCTTCTGTAACCAAACAATAGTTAATTGCGTAATCTTCGTATGTGTATTCTGCATTGTCTGTTTTGTTTGTCAACTTAATTTTAATTTTAACAGTGTTTATATTGTTGACTGGCGCTGTATAAGGTTTTGTAAATATTCCATTTAATATGTCAACAAGATTTCCCAACGAACCAATATTGTTTATTTCCCATTGCAACGCTCCGTCTTTTACCATAAATGAATCTGGAGCATGCAATTTTACTACTGGCAACGGATTATTGTCTTGGTCTTGATAAACCCCCACAGAACTCGCTATGTATTGCGAAGATGTTGATATTGCACGAACTTTATAAGTTGAATATTCTTTGTTTGTTGAGTTTGACAAATTTAATACATAATAATTGTTATCTATTGGAAGGCCACTGTTTTGCAATTCGTCATTTAAATATAATAAATACCCAGTAGCGCCCTCTATTATGTTCCATGTTAGCAAGCCATCTTCTAAATGTGGCGTTGGTTGTATCATTTTTGTAAAACTGAGTTCTTCGCTGTATCTGGAATTAAGCGAATAGCAATTCATTGCGTCCACATTGGATGTTCCAGCAACACACAGTTTTATAGTGTACGTACCAATGCTTAAATTTCCGTCAGGATCTAGCACAAATTCTGTGTTTAACGTGTTTATTATTTGATTGTTAAAACTTATATTGTATCCGTTTATTGCATTTGAATCTGCATCCCACACAAGTTGTGAAATTGTATAATCATATTTTTCAGGATTCACCCCTGTTTGTTTTAACTGTATTTTTAAAGTTCCACTGCTGTGGTTGGACAATATCCTAACATTAATTTGGTTTGTTGAATCAGAATACAAAACATCGTCTTCAACAGATATAGCTCTTGCGCAAATTGAATATTGTTGATTGTCTTTAAACGCATTATACATTTCTTGAGAATACATTGATGAATATTCAGTTTGCTCTGTTGGAACTTCTGTTAAATCAAAGTATTGATTATTGTAAACAACTTGATATCCAGTAGCATCTGAAACTTTTGTAAATGCCAAATACCCTTGAACAACTTTAAAATTAGAAGGCATCTCAAGTTTAGTACAATAGTAATCTGTTTTTATTCCAGATTGATCTGTAATATATAAAGAATCAAGCACAACGTCATTTTGTATAAGACTTGTATTAACATTGCCCACGGCTTTTATATTCAATACAAAATCTCCAGCTTTGCCTGTTAAGCTTTCATATAATGTATGATTTGAATCATTTACATAACCAGTTAAAATTTCCGTGTCATTTACATTTATTGCATAATCATATGCCAAATCCACTTTATCCCATTTTAGAATTCCATCTAAAACTTTAAAGTTTGCAACCTGATTTAATCTTTTTCCACTAATTGACACTTTTGAACTATCTATATAATTTTCTTGGCCATTTACCATGCCTTGTGCATAAAGTGTCATTGTAAATTGTTGTGGAATTGCTCTGTATATCTGCTCTGTTAATGGGAGTTGTACGACTTGCGCTAGCACATTAAATTCATTTGTTTGATAGTTTGAACCCTCGATAATTGCCACGTATTTTGATGCGTTATTTACAACATCTCCCTGCAAATATATTAAATCATCCACATTGGTGGTTTTTCTTATAAATCCAATGTTTGATATTTCTTTAAGCTTTATTACAGTTTTAAATGTAACATCTGATTTAATGCAATCTTCGTTGTTTAGTTGCCTTTGTATTTGAATTGTATAAGTTTTTTCAACATTTGTTGGGACTTTTTCGTTAGTGTCCATATAATACCAGTCTTCAAACAAATATTGTTCACCTTGTAATAAAGTTAATTGCTTTACTACCCTATTATCGGCGCTTATTGTTATTAAAAATTCACTTTTTGCATATATACTATCGCTTTCCCAATTTTCAACTGGGATTTCAAGTTTGTCGGTATACAATACTACTTCTGCTTCTTTTGGCTTTGTAACAACATAGTTATCGCTTGGTTTACTAGAAAATGTTCTTGCGACGTCTTGTCCATTGCCACCTATTGCCCAAACTTTAATGTAAACTTGTCCAGAAAACGCATTTGCAAATAAATATTCCTTTAAATTGATTGTTGTGCTTAATGTTTCCAACTCTCCATTTATTGAATCGTTATAATAATATGAAACACCATATTTTATGGCTCCCAAAACTCCGTCCCAACTTAGTAAAGCTTCTTGATTTGCTGTTATATTGGTAACCATGTTTAGCCTTGTGTAATTTGGCGAAATGCTTTTTTCACTGTCTATAAAATTGTTTGTGCCTGTGGCATAAACTGAAGCATAGTAAATTCCAAAATCTAGCAATTCATTTGTCAAAACAAAGTTGTTTTGGCCAGATGAATTTAATGTCAAAATCAAATTTGAATCTTTATATATTTCAACAACAAAGTTTTTTAAACTTATTCCCTCAAATGAATATGTCCAAGAAATTTTTAATTCTTGTTGGTCGGCACTTAACGATTCAAACTCAATGTCTTCAACCTGACTCAATTTTACTATTTGCGATTCATTTGAATAATATGATGAAAGCAATGTTTCACTTTCGGCTATCGCTTTTATATTTGACAAATAAGCACTTATGCTTACTGTAAAATTGTTATTTACATTTAATTGTGAAAGAATTGAATTTATATCTTCTTCTTTTGTGCTAATTTGTGTAGCATTTGTAACTACATAATATAAATCGCTTTCTCCATTTGAAAATTTTAATTTGTAAGACGATATGCCTTCTATGCTATCCCACGAAATAACATTATCCATTATGATTGGATTTGTTAATGTTTGTACTCTTGAAAATTGGAAATTACTCACGTCACTTGATAAATAATAGTACTTTCCTTGTGTATATGTTTTTGCTATAAGTTGAATTTTTATAGCAAATTTTCCTGAATATTCACTCAAGTTTGTTATTTCTTTACTTTCTTCATCTGTTATAAATATTTTTTCTAATTGAGCAATATTTTCCAAATCATCAGTTTCTGTTGTGTAATCCGTTTCAACAATTATATTTTCATTGTCATCAATGCTTATTTGGTTTACGCTTTCCAGCCTTTCAACATAAATTTCAACGTATTCCGATGTCAAATATCCAAGTTTGCTTATCTTTAATCTCAATGTATATACGCCTGCCTGCTCGCACAAAGAAGTGATATCATACTCGTTTTCTATTCCAGTATATATGTTATCTTCATTTAAAAACAACTGATATGTCGCATCGCTTAAGTTACTTTCTGACCATGAGGCAACAACTCTGCCATCTGTCTCTGTGACGCCCATTGTAATGTCACTTTCTATTTTAATTATTTCGCTTTCTTCGCTAAAATTTGAAGTAAAATAAAATTCTGTTTGTTCGCCAATGTTTATATCGCTTCCTTTAAATTTATACTGTACTTGTATGTAAAAATTATTTTTTATGTCTACATCTTCAAAGTATTCACTAAATACATTTACATTGTTTTGATTTATTTCAAATGTTTTTGTTATCGAGTTTTGTGTTATCTTGACATTGTAAACAAAGTTTTCTTCATTTGTTGCGTTCCACAAAATTATTGTCTCGTTAAGTGAAGGCTTGTTTGGCGCACTTAGCCTATTGATTGTAAATTGGCTATACTCGCTATCCAAATAATAATGATTGTTGTCCACAGCTAATGTTGCTAAAAATTTTGCTTTTATGTTAAATTGCTGGCTGTCGTCAAGAGTTTTTGTGTTTTTTCCGTTAATTAAAATTTCGTCTTTTGTTGAATCTAAAACTTGCAAATTTGGATAATCCAAAATAGACAGAACTCCTTCTTGTGCAAGATTAAATTGCTGTGGTGAATTTAGTTTTGTAATCATTATCTCTACCACATTAGAGTCAAAAATAAGTTCATCTGCCAAATTTTTTGCTGTTACAGTTACAACATAGTCGCCACTTGCTTCAAGTTTGTTGGATAAATCTATTGTTATTACTTGTTTAGAATTATCAAACACTAATGGTTGCGAATTTATTGAAATTTCATAGTCTGTTGCATTTTTAACCTTGTTTACGGTTAAAATTTTGGTAACTCTATCAAAAGTTACTTCAGGACTTTCAAGGAGAAGTTGAATACTAAAATCTATTTTTGCGTAATTTAAACTATCCAAATACAATGTTCCACCACTGTAGGAACCCAATGCTTTTATGTTAAAAGTGTATTTCCCAAAACTAAAATTTTCCACGGAAATTGCGTTTGCATATGTTGTGCTCTCGTCAAAAATTTCGTTGTTTTTTGTTATGTAATATCCATATCCGTTTGCCGATGAAATGGCATCCCATGTGATGGTTGTTGGATTTTCATTTGTTTGCAACGACGCAACAACATCACTTTGTCTCACAAGTGTGATAGTGGTTTGTGAAGGCAAAATGAACATATCCTGTGAAACCGATTTAGTTGATGAAGCAGTTATGATAATTTGATACGCTCCACTTTCTTTAAATAACACATCTACATCGCCATATGAATTGTCATTTTGTTTTATCAGTGTGTTTGTTTGTTCATTTTTAACATAAGACAACGAATATGTGTCGGCATTTTCTATTTGTTCAAAAGACACAAAGTATTTATTGTCAACAACACTTTGGTTTATTGTTGAAGTGTCTATTTTTGGCAAATTGACCAACGTTATATAGTTAGATACATCTGAATTGATTTCTTTGTCTGTTTGTGCATAAACATAAGCACAAACTGAATATGTACCAACATCTTCACTTGTAAATTGATATTGTCCATTGTTTAGCTTAACTTTTTGCACGCTGTTTTTGTATGTAATTTCAAGTTCAATTTGCTTTCCTTTAAAATTTAAAACACTAAATGTTTTTGTAATTGCATCAAATGATAATGTTGCCTTGTCCAATTTTATAACATCAGTCAATGTGCTTTCGTTTTCACTTGACAAATACATTTCACTATCACTTATGGCTCTTATTGAAAGGGTATTATATGTGCCAGCGGCTATGCCGTTCAAACTGTATTTGCCACCACTGACATTTTCTTTGTATTGCACACCATTTACATCTGTTCGTGTTATTTCATAGTGAAATTCGCCAGTTTGAGAATTGTCCCACGTAATTTCACCGTCTCTTATATTTAATTTTGGGGCATACAATCTTGTCCAAATTTTTGTTTCACTGGCACTTTTTGCAACAATTCCAGTTTTATTAGATTTTGAAGAATTGCTTATTACACAAACTTCATATCTTTCTTGTGTATTTATATTTTTAGAAGCTAAATCTACCACCATTTGTTTTTGCGATGTTGGATTAGACAAAACTCCATTTATGCTTACAACAAAAGTTGAGATGTCATCATCTGCTTGCCAAGACAATGTTTTTGTTTCATCATTGTATGTTAAATTATAAGGCTTTTCCAATTTGGTTAACTCTATGCTATCGCTGTAATTAGAGCCTTTATAAATTGTTGTTTGATTAGATGAAAATGAATTGCACTTTACTCTAATTGAATATTCTCCACTATCCTCTAAAAAGTATTTGTTATCACCTATAACCAACTCTTCGCTTATTTGATTTTGCGAGGTAATTTCAACAGTATAAGAATTAACTTGTTGAATTTCATCGCCAATTTTAACTAAGACATGATTCCAAGTTATATATCCGTTTTGTTCGTCATACATAAGTCCAAGAGGCGCCTCACACTCTACAGCTTCACTGTTTACTTTTATTTCTAAATTTGCTATTTTGTCTTTGTAAAAAGCCTGAACAAAAGTTGTTCCAAATCCAACTGCAACAGCTTTACCTTCAATTACGGAAACAACAGAACTATCTAAAGATTTTAATTTTACATCGCTTTTGTTTACATTTTTAACTACGATTTTTTCGTTTAAATCATATTCATCTCCCACATTTAACTCAATAAAATCAGTTTCAAATTTTATTGAAACTTCATTATTGTTACATGCGCCCATAAAAGCTATGGAAAAAATGCAAAACAATGTTAAAATATACGGAAATATTTTTTTCATATTTTTCTCCCAAATATACAAAAATGCAAATTGACTTATCTTTCGATATATTCTAACACTATTTAGCATTTTTTATCAAACGAAATATTATAATATTTAATAAAATATTATTAAGAATTATAATTATTGCTAAGAATTAAAAATTTAAAAAATAAAATAAAAATAAAAATAAAAATAAAAAATGCCAAAATTAGCATTTTTTAAGTATTATTTTCATATTTTTTTAACATATTTTTAAGCATTTCTTTATGTTTTTGTTCATCAACTAAAATTATTTCCAAAATATTCTTTATTTCTTTTTCTATAATTTTAGAAATTAAAATTTTATAATTTATTATTGATTTTTCTTTTATTTCTATACCACGCAAAATCATTTGTTTTATTCCTTTTGTATATTCCACATTTTTGCCATTTAAGTACGTGTTTTTTGATGAATAATAAGTGGGATCACCACCTAATTTCACTATGCACTCCCCTAAAAGTTTATGGTGTTCTATATCGTCTTGGGCTATCAAATAAAATTCATCTACAAAATCGTTGTCAAAGCTAGACAAAATATAGCTAAAATACAAAAATTGCAAAAAGCTTATAGTTTCACTATCGTCACCACTATACTGCTCTTTTATTAAATTGGAATAATATGTGTTTGACATTAAATTCTTTAATTGCGTTTTTGGCATAACATGAAATACATATGTAAATTTACAAAAAAATGTTAAAACACTTTAAATTCGCAATCTAGTTCAAGCTTTAAGTTGTTTAAATATTTTAAAAAACTGTTTTCATTTACCAAAAACTCAATTTTATAGGCTTGCAAAAGCTGTTTATTCTCTTTTAAAAGTTTATTAAATTTTGCATCCCCATATTTTTCATCTCCTAAAATTGGCATACCATGATATGCAAGTTGCGCTCTTATTTGATGTGTTTTTCCAGAACTTATCACAACTTCAACTAAAGATAGTTTATCATTATTTTTTAAAACTTTATATTGTGTTTGTATGGGGCTTGCTCCATTGATTTTTTTATTATATATTTTCACAATGCTATTTTTAGCATCTTTTTGCAAGAAGTCACTAAAGGTGCCTTCTGCTTCTATTTCACGTCTTTTTACGATTGCATAATAATATTTTTTAACTTGATGTGCTTTAAAAATTTTTAACAATTCGTTTTTTACTTTAATTGATTTTGCGAACACGACAAGCCCACTTGTATTTCTATCCAATCTGTGAATTGCATAAATTTTTAAATTTATATTTTGGTAATCTGTTAAAATGTTAAACTCTCCATCGCAAACTTCTATACCCCTTCGTTTATTAAAAACAATTATATTGTCGTCTTGATAATAAACTTCATATTTGTTTAATTTTTTAGTTTGGTTTAAATATATTTCAACAACATCGCCTTTTTGCAAACAAACATTTGATTTTTCACGTTTGCCATTAACCAAAATGTCCTTATTTCTATTGGCTTGTTGTAAAGTTGAATATGAATACTGTTGCAAAGCGACTGATAAAAATTTTAGAAGTTTATTTGGTTTATCTACTTTAAATTTATATTTTTCCATATTGTACCTTTTTGTTCTAAATTTAATTATATAAGAATAAATTACACTGTGCAATCATAATAATAAAAATGATAAAAAAACATATTATTCACATTTTGTTGTTTTTTGTTGAAAAAAATGTTTTTAATATGTATAATTATTTTGGGAGGTAAATATGGCAAATAAAAATGGTTTTGTCGCTGCTATGGATGGATTGCCATGGCTTGTAAAAATTCTTCTTTGCATACCTGTTTTTGACATAGTATGGGCAGTTTATAGAATTGTTAAAGGTGTTAGCAAAAAAGATACTTTAATGGTAATTGTAGGTATTCTTTGGATTATACCTGGTGCAGTCTTCTGTTGGCTAATAGACTTAATTTGCACACTTGTTTTTGGACGACCAAAATTCTTTGCATAAATAAAATTCCACAGCTGTGGAATTTTATTTTTGTTTGACATCTTTACAAAACATTTTTAAAATAATTACATGGAAAGTGTAGAAAGATTAGCAAATAAAATTAAAAACAAAGTTGTTCTTGCCAAAGAGGAAATTTATGAAATTATTAAAAACTATACTGACAACTTAATTTCTGACGACGATTTTTTGCCTTTTTTAAGAGCCGTATATAAATATGGTTTAACCGATAAAGAACTTTTTTATTTAACTATGGCAATGGTGGAAACTGGCAAAAAACTAGATTTGAAAGAGCTGAAAAATGTTGTAGATAAACATTCAACTGGTGGAGTTAGCGACACAACAACTTTAATAGTTGTGCCAATTTGTGCAAGTTTAAAAACAAATATGCTTAAACTAAGTGGAAGAGGTCTTGGTTTTACCGGTGGAACTTGCGACAAATTGGAAAGCTTTAAAGGATATAAAACAGAATTGCCAATTAATGAGGCAATTAATTTGGTAAAACAAAATGGAGGTTGCATTTTAACAACTTCAAAAGAACTGTCACCTGCTGATAAAAAAATTTATGCTTTAAGAAATAAAAGCGGACTCGTTGACAGCATTCCCTTGATTGCATCTTCAATTATGAGCAAAAAAATTGCAGGTGGGGCAAACATAATAGTTTTAGATGTGAAATATGGCAATGGTGCATTTATGAAAGATAAAAAAAGTGCAATTCTTTTGGGTAAAAAAATGAAAAAAATAGGAAAATATGCCAACAAAAAGGTAATTTTTGTACTTGGAAAAATGAATCAGCCTTTGGGATATAATATTGGTCCAAAGTTGGAAACTATGGAAGCAATTAGCGTTTTAAAAGGTGAATCAAAATCATCTTTATATAAAGAAAGCGTTAAATTGGCTACTCATTGCGTTAGATTAAGCAAGCATATACCTTATTTTATTGCAAAATATTTAGTAAAAAAATCAATAAAAAACAAAAGTGCTCTTAATAAATTAAAAAAAATGGTTTCATGTCAAGGTGGCAGTTTAGATTTATTTGATGAAAAATATAAAAAGCCAACATTAATTGTAAAATCACAAACAAATGGTGTTGTAAAGGGGTTTAACACAAAAGAAATTGGAGAAATTGTTGCAAATATGGGCACTGTAAAAATAGAAAATGACGATGTTATTAATTACGAAAATGGAGTTATTACTTTACAAAAAATTAACGATAAAGTTAAAATAAACGATCCACTTTTTTACATTTATGCTAATGATATGAATATGGCAGAATCTGTCAAAATACAACTGTTAAAATGTATAAAAATAAAATAAAAAGTGCAAACAAAGTTTGCACTTTTTTATTGTCCGTCATTTTCATCTTTTAAAGGTTTTTCTTCAACTTGAGGTATAACCTCAGATGATTCTGCGCTTTGTTCAGCACTTACATTTGATTGTTGCAATCTTTCTACGTCTTGTTGTTCCTTTATTTGTTGCAACGTTTCTCCAAGCTGTCTATTAAGTTCGTTTTGTTGTTCTATAAGCCTATTGCTTTCCTCTAAAATTTGATTACTTATCTCTTTTAATTCGTCTGTCTTTTTCCTTGGTCTACCTCGTTTGCCCGTTGTTGTTTTTGGCTGAGTTTGGCTTGCGCTTTCTGTCTTTCTTGGTCTGCCACGTTTGCCTGTTGATTTAGGTTTTTCTTGAGCATTTGATTCAACTTTTCTTGGTCTACCACGTTTGCCCACTGGCTTTGGTTGAGTTTGATTTTCGGTTTCCGTTTTTCTTGGTCTGCCACGTTTGCCCGTTGTTGTTTTTGGCTGAGTTTGGCTTGCGCTTTCTGTCTTTCTTGGTCTGCCACGTTTGCCTGTTGATTTAGGTTTTTCTTGAGCATTTGATTCAACTTTTCTTGGTCTACCACGTTTGCCCACTGGCTTTGGTTGAGTTTGATTTTCGGTTTCCGTTTTTCTTGGTCTTCCTCTCTTTTTTGGAGGCTGTTGTTCTATTTCGATTTGCATTGGCAAAACTTCATTCGCTTTTGCTATTTCATTGTTTTCTGTAGACAAATCTTCACTTGTCTTATCTTCTTCGCTTGCAGTTTCTTCTACAGGAAAATCACTTAAAAATTCAGCAAAATTGCTTTGTTTTGGCAAAGGTTCTTTTTCTGGTTCCAATTCTGTTTGTTGGTCAGACTTTTGTTTCACTTCTTTGTCATCTTCAACCTTGTCGCTGTTTTCAGTTTTATTTTCGGATAAGGTTGCATACATTTCTGGAGATATATAATTGCCATTTTCATCATATATGTCTCCTTGTTCGTCATGGTAATATCCTTTATCGTCATAATAGGTACCATTTTCAAACCAATAATATCCATTTTCATCATAAAAGCCTTGCATTCCTTGTTCTTGCTCTTCTTGATTGTCTGTTTGCTCTAATGTGGCTTCAGTTTTTTCAGGTTCATTTTGCAAACCTTGTTCTGTTTGCTCTTGCGCTTGCTCGTCGGCATTTTTAACATCATTTTCTATATTTTGCTGTTCATTTTGCTCTTGTGTTTGTTGTTTTTGTTGGGCTTGTTGTTTTTCTTCATTTTTATGAATAAGTTCCCTTAAATCATTTATAACGCCATCTTTAATGTTGTTAATTTCTTTTGCCTTTTCAAGTTCTTTTAATGCTGTTACTTTTTGTTCGGCAAGTTCTCCAACTTCTTTCTTGTGTTTTTCTTGAACATCATTTAAAATTGCCTTATAAACTTTTGTTGAGAATGTATCGTATTCACTAAGCATTGCATTTGTAACATATTGTTTTTTCTCTTCTAATTCTGCCCTGCATTTTTCTATTTCTTGTTTTAGGTTTGCAGTTTCTTGTTCGTATCTTAATGTTGCGTCATCTTGGTCTTTTTCAAGTTGCTCTTGTTTTTTAATCTCATCTTGTTGTTGTTTCTTTATGTAATTTACTTCAATTCTGTTTGTTGATTCCTCTTGTTGAGTTCTAAGTCTTTCTATGTTTTCTTTGCTGGCTTGCAATTTTCGTTGATAATCTTTTGAAACGTTTTCATAATTTCTTTTTAGCGATTCTATTTCAGCTTCAAATTGCTGAATTTGACTTAATAATCTTTGCCTTGTGTTCAAAAATATTTCCGATTCTTTCATGGCTCTATCTAATATTAACGAGCCATCAATTCCTGTGCTTTCAAAATTGTAAACTTCATGTTCAACAGCATTTTGTCGCGCTTTTTCCAATTCTTCTGCTTCTTGTCTTGCTCTTTTTTCCAAGTATTCATTAAGAACAGGAATCCCCCCTTGTATTTCTTTTCTGGTAAATAATATTTCAAAGTCAACGTATTTTGGTATTGTTGATGAAGCTTTATCTATGTATCTATTAAATAAATGAAAATTTTGATACAGACTTGCCAAATTAAAATTTTGCATTGACCTTAATAAAATTAGCGCAATTACACTGAACAATAAAACGATTGCTGGAGTAATTAACGAACTTGCAAAGCTCTCAATGGTTAAAGGTGAACTGCCATAACTCAACAAAGAGAGTACAAAGGATAAAAACATAACTGCCAAACTTATTCCAACAAAGTTTTTAATATTAGCAGTATACGAACTTGTATGCAATGGCTTTTCAATACAGTTGTACATACTCATATAATAACTTGGCTCATGCTCTCTATAAAGCATATATTGTTGCCAATGATACCTTAAAAGCCTTGGGGTATGTTTAATCATTCTATTAAATTCCACCAGGTTGGATTCGTCTATTTGTTGATGTACGAACAACCACCTATTTATTTTTTCTAAAGACCTTTCCAATCTTCCTTCATATGCATATCTTGATTTTATCATAAAATACAAAACCATAAAGATTGTGAATCCCAAACTTATGTAAAAAATTAAGTCTGTTGAAAGTCCGTTGGTTGTGATTTGATAAATAAAATCGGATATGTTTTCAATGACGCTTAAAAGCATAATCACTTCTCCTTTTTATACATTTTTCGAGTGTAGTATAACACAATAATATTTTTTTAACTAATATTTTTAAATATTTTTTGTATTTTTTAAATTATTTTTTTTATTATTTATTTTTTAATTTTTACAAAATTATTTTTTGAATACTAATCAAATAAAAAAAGTGCAACTTAATTTGCGTTACACTTTATAAGATTGGCGTTTTTTATACTTAAAATATATGCTTTATCCACTTTTTTACCTAATCCATACTCTATGGCCTTTTTATACAATTCTAGCTGTTTTTGGTATTTTTTTATTAAAGAATTTTCGGATAAATTGCTATATTTATAGTCTACTAAAATCGCCTCTTCTCCCTTAATAATAATTAAATCACATATTCCTTGAATTAACACACTTTCTTGTATATCGCTTTTTTCTATTTCTGAATATGGAATGTACATTATAAAACTATGCTCTTTTAAAACAACTGCATTTTTCGTCATAGCGTTAATTATTGTTGCATTTTTTTTCAAGATATCATAATCAATGCTTTCTAACATATCATCGTCAAATAGTTTTTGTTGCTTTGTCTTAATAATTGCATCTTGTATACCTTTATCTAAGTTTGAACTATTTGGCTGAAAATTTTCAAATATTTTATGATACATGTTGCCAATTTCATCTTTGTCAAATTCGTTTAAATGCTCTTTTATTTCCAGAGATTTTGGCGCCGTGTTATAACTTACATATTGTTCTTCTTGCATTATTTTTGAGACAGAACTTTTTTGTGCTTTTTGTGTGGCAGCCAAATTAAAATATTGTCTATTTATGTAATCTGATAACTTTTGGGTTATTTTATCATCAGTCTTATTTTGGTAAATAGAGTTTATTGCATTAAAGTTCTTGGCATTATACAAATCTGCATTTATTAAATTGCAAACGTAACTTTCATCATTAAAAATATTAAATGTGATTTTGTTGTTTGCTTTTTCAATATCATTTACATTTAAGGAATTAACCAAAAAATCTAAATAGCATTGAGTTGATTTTATTTGATTATTAAATCTATATTTGTAAAAGTTTAAGGTTTCTTTTGACCCAAGTAAAACAAGTCTGTTTTTAGCTCTAGTTAAAGCCACATAAAAAAGCCTTATTTTTTCACTAAATTCGCTATCTTTATTTTTATTTTTTACAACATCATAATAAACGCTCTCGTGTTTTTCCCTAGTTAATTGATTGTAATATTTTAATCCAACTCCCAATTCCTCGTTTAGTGCTATTTCACTCTCGTTTGGTTTTTTATTAAAATTTGCTCCCAAATTTGGAATTATAACTATTGGCCATTCCAAACCTTTGCTTGCATGCATTGTTGTAAGAGTAACAACTTCTTGGCTGCTCACTTGCCCAACAACTTTTTGCTCTCTTGTTGTTTCCTTTATAAAATTTACATATTCACTTGGACTATTGTTGAAATTTGAATTGTTAAACGATGAAATAAAATCTTTTACGTTTTTTATTCTGTCATAACCATTTGCAAATAAAGAAAGTTTATATTCGTATTTTTGCTCATCAACAACATAAATAAGCGCTTTGCTAATGCCATCAAAAGTCATAATTTCATAAAATTTATCTATCACATTTTGCATTTTTAATATTTTTTGCTGTAATTTGTCATCTTTTTTATAATTTTTTACACAATCATAAAAATTAACAGTGTTAGTATTCTCTCTGATTTGCATCATTTCATTTGCATCAAATTCAAAAAGATTTGACATCATTATACTCGAAAGCGCATAGTCATCATTAAAATTTAAAGCTATTTTTATTAGATTAATTAACACCATAACGTCATAAGATTGTTCTAGGTTTATATTTGAATTTTGTATTGTGGGAATGTTATAATTATTTAATGTTGAAACAAATTCATTTTGATTTGCTCGCGTTCTAAACAAAATTGCTATATCGCTGTATTTTACATTTCTATACGCATTTATTTTTACATCGTATATTTTTTCATTTAATAGCTTTGTTATTTTCTCTGCAACAAAGTTTGCTTCTTGTTTGGTTAATGAGATTTTGCTTGATACAGAACTTTCCATCACGCTATACACTTCTTGAGATTTACTAGAAATTGCATTTTCTGTATATAAAATATCCAACTCAACACTGCAACCTTTTTCCTGTTCATATTTTGCTTTTGGCTTTAATTGCGCTTTTTCTTTATAGTTTAAGCCAGCCGTTGCATCTGTCATTATAACGGAAAATATTTTGTTTATAAATTCAAGAACTTTTTGCGTTGTCCTAAAATTGCAATTTAAATAAAGTGATTGAGAATTTCCTGTCTCTTTGTAATCATGCTCAAATTTTTCACACGTTTTTTGAAATATTTTAGAATTTGATTGTCTAAATCCATAAATAGCCTGTTTTAAATCTCCAACAAAAAATAAATTATTGCCGTTTTGCAAGCTAGTAATAATTTTTTCTTGAACTAAGTTGGCATCTTGAAATTCATCAATAAATATTTTTTTATATGAATTTTTTATTGTTTCTAAAATGTCTTTATTTTCAAAAAGTTTAATTGTCAATCTCTCTACGTCGTTATAATCATAAACATTTTTTTGCTTTTTTATTTTTTCATATTGACGAATAAATTCATCGCATATTTCAAAAATTATTTCTGTAATTTGTTTGCATGCTAAATTAGAATCTATGTAAATTTGTTTGCTACCATACACTTTTATATTCGCAAAAATTTTATTCAACATATCTTTAAGTATTGCAATTTGTTCTCTTATATTGTCATCATTTTCTTCTTTTTTAACAAGGTTGCTTAATTGCATATCATTAACATAGTCAATCAAATCTCCCCAATTTTGTATTTTTTGAATGACATCTATTGTTGAAATTATGCTATTTATATATTCACAGTACTTATCCAACGCTAAATTTTTACATTTTTTTAGCAAATTTTCAAATTCTTTTTTTATTTCTAATAAAATTTCAGTGGTGTTTTTTAATAAAATTTTGCCTGCCTTTTCGTTTTCAAAAAGTTCCATTGAAATTTTTTTCCATTCTTCATAATTTAATATTGAACAAGAATAATTGTAAAATTTCATAATCATATTAACTATGTTATTATCCGTTCTGTTTTTGGCATAAATGTCAAAAATTTTAAAATATTTTTCTTTTGAATTTTGTTTATATATGCTCAATGCTTTTTTTAATGCCTTTAATTGAATTTGCTTTTGTTCACTTGATTTTATAATGCTAAAGCCTGGGTCAATGTTAAGTATATAAAAATATTTTTTAACAATTTTTTGACAAAAACTATCCACTGTAGAAATGTCACTTAAATTAATGTCCTCTATTTCATTAATCAGCTTAGAGTTACTTGATGTCAATTCGCCTAGATAATTTAAAAGTTTTTGTTTCATTTCACTTGCTGCTGCATTCGTATATGTTAAAACCAAAAGTTCTGACACGTGAACATTTTCATCTATAATTGCGCTGGCAATTTTTCTAATCATTACGGACGTTTTTCCACTTCCTGCAGAAGCAGAAACAACAATGTTCTTATTGTGCGAATTTAGTACATCTTCTTGTTCCTTTATTTTTTCAAAAATTTCCTTACTCATTACATTCTCCTAAAAAAGTTTTAGGGTCAATTTTAAAATCTATTTTTCTTTCACTTATCGAGCTTTCATCTATCCCACAAATTGCTTTGTAATCGCAAAACATACAACTTCCGTCGTATGGAGAAAGCGCAATGTTTCCCTTTAAAATTTCTTTAATTGCTTGTTGCACAATTTCTATTGAATAATTAATCATTGCCTCAAGTTCTTGCTTAGTAACATCCTTGCTGTATATTAATTTTTTTAAGTTTTTATTTGTGTATTTTGTATTAGTGGAAAGTTGAACTTCAAAAAATTTACTTTTTGGATTTTCGTAATTTAAGTTCAAATCTGCTTTTTCAATTAAATCTATGTCGTCTATAAAATAACCTTGCATCTTATAATCGTCTGTTTTATCTTCCAAAAATTCGTTTGTTAAGGGCAAATAAAATGCTCCAAATGGCAATAAATTATATTTGTTTTGTATTGCTTTTAAATAAACATAAACTTGAATTTTTGTACCATTGTAAAGGTTTGTAATTTTTGAATTTGAACTTGCCTTAGAGCCAGTTTTATAATCTATTATTCTAAAATAATTTTTGTATTTATCAACTCTGTCAACAATGCCAACTATGCTGTATTTTTCGCCTTCTACCTCTATTATTAAATCGCCGTCACCATCGCCAAATTTTAATTCTGCATCTTTAATTTTAAAAAGACTTTTGCTTTGTTCATAATTAATAAATTGGGCAACTCTTTTAACCTCATTGTATAAAATTTTTTTAGTAAATAAATTTTCCTCATCGTTTAAAATTGCAAAACTGCTTAAAGACGTTAATCTAAAAAATATTTTATCAACTATGTCTAGAAGATGAGTTTCATCTAATTTGCCTAAATTCTCTTTTGAATAAATAGTTAACAACCTACAAAATTCATGCAAAAAATTACCAAAATCGTTTGCTTTAATTTTTCCGTTTTTTTGTTCTTTAATTTTTATTCCATACTTTAAAAAATGTTTGAATGGACACTCATAATACGTCTCAATTTGGCTTACTTTTGTTTTATTTAAACTCAACATCTTTTGTCCATTTTCTACATTTTTTTTATTTGGAACATTAAAATCAACAAATTGATTCTTAATTTTTAATGCGTTTTTTATAATTGCACTGTTTTGGTTATTTTGTGCTATGTGTTTTAATGCTTGCAGTGGAGTTGGATTGTTAAATTCAAGTTTTTTTAGAAAATCATCATCAACAAAAAACTCTTCAAAATTTGCTTTTGTGAATTTTTTTGCGTTTATTTTAAGCATGTCTGTAACAAATCTTGAAGGCATCAGTTTTTGTCCTTCGTCATCTGTTAAACTATAGTAAACACACAGTTGTTTTTTTGCATCGCTTAGTAAGTCAAATAATTTAAACTTGTTTCTTTTATTTATCATTTTTGCTGTTGGCGTTATTCTTATCGATTTTGGCATACTCTCTATTTCATTGTCCAAAATTAAATTTGAATCTTTTATTGAAATCGGCAGTACGTCTTGATTTGCTCCCAAAACAAACAAGTAATTTTTTGTTTCAAAAAAACTTTTTGCACAATCTCCAACATATACGCAATCTAAACTTAAAGGAACTTGAGAAATTGTTATTTTTGTTAAAGCATTTAAATACAAATCGCAAAATTCCAAAAAACTTATTTTTTCATCTTTTAAAATTGACTTCATTTTAGCATTTAAGTTATCTAACTTTTCCATAACTTGAATGTATATTTTTTCATTTTTTAAATTGTTTTCTTTATTAAATTTTAAGCATAATTCTTGTATTTGTTCTTTTAAAAAACAGTTGTCAATATACTTATTTAGCATATCTATATATTCTCCGACTGTGCCATGAGATTGTATATTTGCATAAAAATCGTTTAACAACATAAGTATTGATTGTGGGTAAATTTTTAAAAGATTGTCAAATTTTTTAAACTCAATGTTATTTTCAATAACATAATTTTCAATTTCATTTTTTATTTGTTTTTCAATATTGCAAAAATAATTGTTTAAATAATTTAATATGCTCTCTTGACTTCTATCTTCAACACAAAAATCAAAAGTGTATTTTAAAAAATTAACTATTGGTATTTGCGAAAATTCTGTATTTTCATCAATATAATAAGATATATTAAACTGTTTAAAAACCGTTTCTATCTCTTTAAAATACGAACTGTTTGTTGCAATGTTTATATCGCTAAATTTGCAATTGTTGTTTTTTGTCATATAACATATTCTTTTTGCTACATTTTCTATTTCTTCTGTTTTTGAAGGCATTTCCACAATATTTGCATAGTTTAAATTTTCTTTGTTATTTATGTTATATCCATATACATTTTCAAAAATGCATTTTTGTTCTTTACTTAGTTCTAATTTTGTTTTTATTTCTTCAAAATCAATATTTTGTTGTAAAAAGTAGTTTTTAAGTTCAGTGTACATCTCAGTATCAAAAACATTTGAATTGCTGCTGTTTGACGGAACCAAAATTCCTATTGACAAATTTTTGCAAAACTTTGAAATTTTTTTTATTATTTCATAACCCTGTTTAGTAAAACTATCAAAACCACAAAAATAAATATTTTTATTTTTTAATGAAGTTGTGCTCTCAATTATTGCACCAAATGTTTTTAGCACCTTTGTAGCATCTAACCTTTGATTTAGCAAATTCTCGTATTCTTTGTATATTAAACACAAATCTTGCATCTTCTTTTGAATGTTCTCGTTTAAATTTTTTATGTTTTGTTCCAAATTTTCAACGCTTATATCACTTGAACGAATTAAGGACAGTGCATTTTTAATTTTTTCTAACAAGCCTTTGCTTATTTGCTTTGAAAAACAACAAAATTTGTTCTTTGTTTTTTGAAAAGCTCTATATAGAATAAATTCACTTTCTTGTAAATCAACATAAACACAATTTAATTGTGCCTCGTCTATTATCTTTTTCGCCAATTTATTTATTCCCATCACATGTATGTTAAACGTAGATTTTATATTTAAATCTTGAAATATCATTTTTTCAACAACAAGTGAAAATCTGTCGGGAACAACAACTATATTTTCACACAAAAAATCTTTTAAATTGTCTTTAATAGATTTAACAACATGCGTGCTTACAAAATTTAATTTACTACCCAATATCAATTTAACTGACATAGTTTTATGATATCAAATATAGTAATTTTTAGCAAATAAAAAAATATTGCCCTAAGTTAATATAACATGATTTTTATTTTTAACTATAAAAAAGTTCAAACTATTTTCAATTAAATTTGAGTTTGAACTTTTTAAAAATCTTTTTTAAATTAATTAATTTTTTATTTTTTATGTTGTTGGAACACTAAAGTTAAATGAAATTAAATTTTTGCCAGAGGTTGAAAAATTTTCATCTGTATTGACTAGCCTAATTGAAAATTCAATCGTAACAGTTGCCTGTGGTTCAATTGTTATCCCACCTGCATCTGGCCAAGCCACATTGTCATATTTAAGTGTTGTACTACATGCCTGAGGAATCTCTCCAGCCTGCGTTGTTATATGCAGTGCCGCAACTGTTGAATTATTTATAATTTCAAAAATTAATTTTATATCTGGAACGGTTGGATAATTTGATTCGTCAAAACACAATACCGGCAAAGTCCACGTGTCACTATCTTTTAAATGTTCTCTGCTCCAAGTGGAAGAGTTTGTCTGTCCATCGACATTTAACGCCCCTTCTGTTGATGCATATATTGCCACATCGCAGTCTTCAGCACTAAAATTGACATCACCTATTACTTGATTGTTTTTTGTAACAGCAGCAAGCACTCCAAATGTTAAAGTGCCCACACAAAGCGCCAATATACAAATACTTAATATCAATCTAATTTTTTTGCTCATACAAACATCTCCACCAACTAATATTCATTAATATACTAGCAAATAAAATGCAATAAAGTCAACTAATTTACATCATTAAACATTATTGCTTTGTTGTATTGTATTGTTGTTTTTTGTTGCAAAATTTTTTAACTTTAAAAGTTTGTCGTGTTTATTAATAAGCTCTGCATTTTTACCTCTAAGCAATTTTATTTCTTCCATAAGTTTATAGTTTTCTGTATTTAAAACTTTAAATTTTTTCCTTAATATCTTTAATTCGTTATCTTTTTCTGTTAATTCTATCAGCGTTTTTCTAAGCATTTCGTTTGCTTTTTCGCTTTCTCTTTTATAAGAATTTCCCGCTTGTTCAATCGCCTGTTTTTTTACTAACTTAACTAATCCCAAAAACAAACTATTAATGTCACTTTCAGTCAAAAGCGTTCTTCTCTCTGGCATGCTTACAATATTATCTGGAAGTTTACCTTTCACAATCAATCCTCCCTTTTTTAATTCATCTATACAACTTTCATACAATTCTTTGTCTTTTATTACCACAGTTCTAAATTTATTTTGATATCTAACCATATCATTAATGTTGCCGTTTGCTAAATTTAAACATGCTTTTCTAACCGAAATACCTTTAGATGTTTGCTTTAATATTTCAAGCACCAATTTTTTTGTTTCATCATAAGTGAATTCTTTTTGTGTTACCTTTTTGTGTAAATCTATATCAATTTTTAATTCTTTTCGCCTGCTTGCATCATTTTCCAAACAAGTCAATTCTGCATAATAGTAATTCCTAACACTATTTGGCATTCTGTTTGTAAGTTTTGCATAGTCTTTAAAAAGTTTTGAAAGGCAAACATTGTTTTTTTTGCCATCTTCTATAAATTTAAAAAGTTTAATTACTTCTTCATCTTTCCATTTTGAATATTCTTTCATATAATCTCCTTTAATCTCCTTTTTTGTAAGTATTGACATAAAAAAAATTTATTAAACAATAAATAGAAAAACAAAAGAATGATATAAGTTTGAACATCATATAATAAAACATGAAAGATTTAAGAATATTTGCAAATAATTCTTTTTTAGTTGAAATTGAAAAATCTAATTATTTACTTGAACCTAATGAATATATAGAAATATTAAATTGCGAAAAGCCTAATTTGCTTTTAAAAATTTATCCTATAGATCAAATAAATTTATCAATACCTTATTGCTTAAACTTAAAATTAGACAAAAACAAAGTTTCATGCGGATGTTTATGTTCAAAAATATATGATTTTAAGAACAGAGTTGAAATATATCTTGAGCCATTTTTAATACAAAGTAATATAGTTTTATATACAAATTCCCACACAGTAAAAAATAATAGATACGCCGTTGCTTGCTTTGAAGATCGTATAAAAATATCTTCGCTTAAAGGCGAATATACATATGAAATACAATTATCAAGCGCTTCGAGTTTTGTTTATGAAAATAACATAAATATACTTTGCAATTTTAAAGATAAAAAGTCACTAGTTTCTTTTAATGTTGTAAATAATGTTTTTAACTGCATAAACGGCGATAAAATTGAGATAGAAGAAAACAAAGTAAAAACATTAACTAATTTCAACGACATGGCAAAACACATTAGGGTTTGCGAGTATGTTTTAAAAGATGATTTTGAACTTGAAAATCAATCTCTTTACACAAAAGACGTTGAAATAAAAAGTTCTAGCTGCAGTAAGTTAATACCCTATAATTTTTTTGAATCTATAAAAGTTAGAGATTTTACTCAAGCCAAAACATACTTAAGTGATAATTTAAAAGATAACATTACAGATGAACAATTATTGCAATACTTTGGAGAATTTCAGCAAATTGAAATTCTTTCTTTGGACCCCTTGAGATATACTCTTTATAGTACAAATTTTGCCAAAGACTATGAAATCACCATGCAAAACAACAAGATTTCAGAAATTAACGAAATTTGATTTACTTTAATAAATTTTTTATTATTATAATGTATTATAAAATTTATCATTTTAAACTAATCAACATTTATTTGTTGATTTTTTTTATATAAAACGCTACACTTAGTTGGGAGATACAAAAGTTACAATGGAAGTATTTATAAAAAATTTAAAATATTTAACAGATTTATACACACAAAAAGACGTCGCAAAGCGCACGGGATTTTCACCAAGCAGCATAACAAATTATTTAAATGGAAAAAGCATGCCATCTGCGTTATTTTTATTGCAATTAAAAAAAGCTTATCAAATAGACATAGATAAGTTCTTAATTTCGGAAATTTCTTCTTTTAGCAATAAAAATATCAACACTGAAAACATTTCAAAATTTGTTGGGAATTATATTGTATATTATTACAATTCAAGTGCTTATAAAGGGCAAGTTGGAAGTTTTAATTCTGACATTTTAACTTTTGGAATAATTTCAATAACAAACGTAACAGACTCAACAACCTCAAAAGGCATAAAGTCTTATGGAATTTTTATGATTTCAAAAGACGACGCAGAAACTTATTTACAAACGCTAAATAGTTTTGACAATGACGATGATAAAATTGACGAATTTTATAAAAAATTTAACAACTCTTATTATGGGAATTTAGAACAAAATCAAACACAGTTTTTTATTAGTTTACAAAATTTTAACGACAAATGTTTAATTATTTTAAATAATCCACCATCTACAAAAAAATACATTGGTGGCTTAGGAACCGTAAACTCTATCTCAAGAGGAAGAGAGCATGTTCCTTGTATTCAATACATTTTGCTTTCTAAAACGCCATTTAATATCCCAGATGGAGAAATATATAATTTATTGTGTCTTAAAATTCCAGAAGTAAATTTAAAAAAAGATGTGAATGAACTTGTAAATTTAATTAAAAAATTATATTTAAACTCTCATCAATCTGGGCTTACGGATTTCCAAAGAAAAAGAATAGTTGAAGATTATATTCAGGATATATTATATGAAGCTATAGAGTCCAACATGTTTAGATTTGCAAAGATAAGCAATATGGAAGACGATAATTACTACAGATTAATAAAGGATTTTAATTATGAATAATTACGAAGAAGAGTTTGAGCAAATGATAAACAAGCTAAAGCAAAAAAACGCATTAGAATTATCCAATGTGGTAAAAGCCTATGAATTTGCCAAACAAAAACATGCAAATCAATATAGAAAAAGTGGAGAACCTTACATTCTTCACCCAGTAGAAGTTGCTATGATATTAGAAAAATTAAATTTTAATACCGATGTGATTTCTGCAGCTCTATTGCATGATACGGTTGAAGACTGTGGTGTAACTATTGAAGAAATAAAACAAAACTTTAATAATCAAATTGCCGAAATTGTAGACGCAGTTACGGCAATAACCAAAGATAATTTTATGCCAAACGATGAAGACATCTTTTTAAACCCTGATAACTTTTTAAAACTTGCCATTGAAGACAAAACATATCAAAAATTGATATCTTATGGAAAGTCAAACAAATTTGGTTTTTATATTAAATTTGCAGACAGATTAAACAATTTACAAACAATAGATGTTTTTCAAAAATACAAACAAGAAGCAAAAGTAAATGAAACAAAAAAATGGATTATTCCCCTTGCAAAAATATTAAAAAGCAAATATTTTTATAGACACTTAACTAACGAATGTTTTAAGATAAACTTTTTAGATAAAAGCAAAAGTTTTTTTAATTTTTACGGTCAACACTTTAAAAGCCTTGCTTTGCACATGCAAAAAATAAAAAACTTGTTAGTTAGCGAAATAAACTCCTATATTAAGTCTTATAAACTAGATGTTTTTTTGAACGATATTGTTTTAGAACAAAAAACACAACTTGAAATGTTTGAAAACATAAGTTCGCACTTTGAAATAAAGAACATTGAAAAAATAAAAGCAAGCAACTTAATAGCAGTTCCTTCTTACAACATATACATAATTTTAAGCGAAAGTAAACAATCCAAAAACCACATGCAACTTTTGTATGATTTTTTTGAAAGAAATTTTTCCACTAATTACTTTAAAATTGTAAATTTTGATTTCGATATTTTTGGCAATCCATTTTTGGTTGTAAAGGACAACCTTAGAAATTTATTTGACATAACCTGCGTTACAAAGCGAAAATACACAAAAATTCAAAACGGCACCACCATGGGTTCCGACATTGAAATTGTAGATGAAACAATAGCAAACGAAATTGTCACCGACTACATTACAGTTCTCACTCGCTCTAACCAAAAATTAAAAATTCCCGCAAATAGCACCGTACTAGACTTTGCTTTTAAATTGCATAATGATATTGGGTTTAGTTGTAAATTTGCTTACATTAACGATTCGCCAATAAAATCTCCAATATATACCAAACTCAATGAATATGACAAAGTAGAGATTATTTGCGAGCAAGATTTAAATGGGTTTAATAAAAATATTGCAGAACTTAGATGGCTTGCTTATTGCAAAAACGAAACTACACAAAGAATATTGATAAAGTTCTTTGAAAAAAAATACAATGTTTAATTGTTTTTTTCTTTTTCCATTTGCTCTATTTGCCCTAGAAATTTTTGCATCTTTCTTTCTATAACTTCATCAATTTTATAATCTTTAAAAAAATATCTCATTTGTTCCAAACAAATACTAACATCTGCAATTTCCTCAACTAAATTTTTCACTATCTTATTGTCTGTTTTATATTCTTTATACAGAACTTTCCTTTTGTATTTGTTTATAGCCACAATCAACTCACCCATCTCTTCTACACATTGATCATATTGAGCAACTAGCCCCCATAACTTTGTTGCTTTATTGTATATTTGCAATCTTTCTTGTTCATTTAACATATTTTAATCCTCTCTTTTTAAAAATACCACATTTTTTTGACTTTTTCAATTTTTTTTTGTTTTGTTTTTATAACAACATTTTTTTTAAAAATTTGCATTTTGAATTTTTATTTAATTTAAAATGCTTTTTTATTGTTTTTTTGTTGCGCTAAAAATTATCAATATGCTATCCTATTCCCATAAACGCAATATATTGTTTATTAACTATAGCCAATATACAATATGTTGTAATTTTGAATTGGGAGGTCAATATATGGTACAAGTCATAAAAAAGGATGGGAGCCTTGAAGATTACAACATAAATAAGGTTGTAAAAGCAATATCCAAATCGGCAGAAAGGGTGCTTGTAAATTTTTCCAAACAAGACTTAGATAAAATTTGTCGCAGAGTGAACAGCAATGTAAAAAAATTAAATATTAATCAAGTTCCAATAAAAACAATGCACAGCATAGTTGAAGAAGCTTTGGAAAAATATTTTCCAAAAGTTGCAAAAAGTTATAAAGAATACAGAGATTACAAACAAGACTTTGTAGCAATGCTTGACGATATTTATAAAAAGAGCCAATCAATAATGTATATAGGAGACAAGGAAAACGCAAACTTAGACAGCTCTTTGGTTTCCACAAAAAGAAGTTTGATTTTCAATCAATTAAACAAAGAATTGTATAAGAAGTTTTTTTTGAACAAAAACGAAATACAGGCAATAAATGATGGCTACATTTACATTCACGACATGTCTGCCCGAAGAGACACTATGAATTGTTGTTTATTTAATGTTGCAGAAGTTTTAAGTGGTGGATTTGAAATGGGAAACATATGGTACAATGAGCCAAAAACTTTGGACACAGCCTTTGATGTTATTGGCGACATAGTACTTTCTGCAGCCAGTCAACAATACGGAGGATTCACTATTCCAGAATGTGACAAAATACTTTCAAAATACGCACAAAAAAGCTATGACTTAAAATATAAAAAATACAAAGACCTAGGACTAAGCGAAGAAATATGCAAAAACGAAGCATTAAAAGATGTTCAATATGAATATAAACAAGGATTCCAAGGATGGGAATATAAATTTAACACAGTATCTTCATCAAGAGGAGATTATCCATTTATTGCAACAACTTGTGGACTTAGCACTGACCTATTTGGCAAAATGGCCACAAAAACTCTTTTGGAGGTAAGAAAAAACGGGCAAGGCAAACAAGTGTGCAAAAAACCAGTACTTTTTCCAAAAATAATTTTCTTGTACGATGAACAATTACATGGAGAGAACGGACCTTGCCATGATGTATTTTTGGCCGGAATTGATTGTTCGTCAAAGACAATGTACCCAGACTGGTTGAGCTTAACCGGAGAAGGATATGTCCCTAGCATTTATAAAAAATACAAAAAACCTATAAGTCCAATGGGCTGTAGAGCATTTTTATCTCCTTGGTATGAAAAAGGTGGCATGAAGCCCGCAGATGAAAACGACCAACCTATATTTGTTGGACGATTCAACATAGGTGCAATTTCTTTGCATTTGCCAATGATACTTGCAAAATCTAGAAAGGAAAATAAAAATTTTTACGAAGTGTTAGATTATTATTTGGAAATGATTAGGAACTTACATCTTAGAACATATGAATATTTGGGACAACTTAAAGCGTCAACCAATCCCCTAGCCTACTGCGAAGGTGGATTTTTGGGAGGACATTTAAACCCAAATGATAAAATTGAACCATTGCTAAAAACTGCAACTGCATCATTTGGAATAACAGCTTTAAACGAATTGCAAGAACTTTATAACAAAAAATCCTTGGTTGAAGATGGCCAATTTGCACTTGAAGTGTTAAATTATATAAATAAAAAAGTTGCCGAGTTTAAAGAGCAAGATAATAAACTTTATGCAATTTACGGAACTCCAGCAGAAAATTTATGTGGCCTTCAGGTTAAACAATTTAGGAGACTTTATGGAATTATCCCAAATGTATCAGACAAAGAATATGTTTCAAACAGTTTCCATTGCCATGTAAAAGAAGAAATAACCCCCATAGAAAAACAAGACAAAGAAGGCAGATTTTGGAATTTGTTCAATGGTGGAAAAATTCAATATGTAAGATATCCAATAGATTACAACAAAAAAGCATTTATAACACTTGTCAAGCGAGCGATGGATTTAGGTTTCTACGAGGGTGTTAACTTGGCGCTTTCCTACTGCGATGACTGTGGCTATAGTCAATTAGACATGGATGTTTGCCCTAAATGCGGTAGCAAAAATTTAACAAAAATTGACAGAATGAATGGATACTTGGCATACAGCAGAGTTAAAGGCGACACCAGATTAAACAGTGCCAAAATGGCAGAAATTAAAGATAGACGGAGCATGTAATATGAACTATCACAACATAACAAAAGATGACATGTTAAACGGAGAAGGCCTTAGGGTTGTTCTTTGGGTTGCTGGCTGTTCTCACCATTGCAAAGGTTGTCACAATCCTATAACATGGGATGCTAAACAAGGATTGCCTTTTGACCAAAGTGCAAAACAAGAATTGTTTAACGAATTAAAAAAAGATTATGTTAGTGGCATAACCTTTTCTGGAGGCGACCCACTTTACGAAAACAACATAGAACCAATAACAAATTTGGCAAAGGAAATAAAAGAACTTTTCCCCACAAAAACAATTTGGCTTTATACCGGATTTAAATATGAAGAAATTTGCAATTTGGAGATAATTCACTATGTTGATGTTCTTTGTGATGGGAAATTTGAACTTGACAAAAAAGATGAAAAAACTCATTGGGTTGGCAGTACAAATCAAAGAGTAATCAATGTAAAACAAACGCTAAACCAGGGCAAAATAGTTTTACATAAATAAGTTAATATTTAATTTATACTTATAAAACTTATAAAATACAGATATAAAGATGAAATAAACTTTGCTAATATGTAAAGTTTATTTTATTTTTTTAAATCTTTGTACATGATTTTAAATTTTTTTATTATAAACTTAACATTTGACTTTTTTTTGAGTTTTTTCTAAAATATTTTTAATGTATTTACAAAAAATAACAAAGGAGAAAACATGAGCAATTTACTAGTAGATTGGCAAGCACTTGGGCAACAAGCCCTTGATGTTGCAAAAATTGTTGGAATAAAACTTTTGGAAATAATTGGAATTTTCATAGCCGGCTATATTGTAATAAAAATTATAATGGGTTTGCTTAAAAAAATTTTTGCAAAATCTAAAATGTCAAAAGTCACATATAAATTTTTATTAAGCGTTCTAAAATTTTGTTTGTACATGCTGTTGCTTTTAGGAATATGTCAATTTGTTGGAATCCCTATTACAGGCTTTATTGCAATACTTTCAGCGGCTGGATTGGCCATATCTCTTGCCATGCAAGGAAGCTTGTCGAATTTAGCCAACGGAGTTGTTATAATTAGTACACATCCATTTAAAGAGGGTGATTACATTGCAATAGATAACATTGAGGGCACTGTTACGGAAATTAAAATGTTACACACAATAATTGCAACAACAGACAACAAAGTTATAAGCATTCCCAATTCTAAAGTTGTGGAGAGTTCTTTAATTAATTACAGTGCAAATTTAACAAGAAAAGTGTATTTTAATTTTGGCGTAGATTATGCCAGTGATGTTGAAAAAGTTAAAAAAATAATATTGGACGTGATGACAAATTGCAACAAAGTTATATTAGATCCAGCTCCATTTTGCGCACTTAAAAGTTTAGACTCAAGCACAATATCATTTACAGCTAATTGTTGTTGTCTTTCTGCAGATTATTGGGACGTTTATTATTTTGTCATGGAAAATGTGTTTAACGAATTTAAGCGCAACAATATTAATATCCCTTACGAACAAATGGAAGTTAGACTTAGAAATGACAATGTTGTTATGCCTTACATTTCAAAAGAACTCCAAAAGCGCGATGAAAGTATCGCTGTAAAACTTGTAAAAACAGAAAGCGGTGACACGTTGGATAAAATGTTTCACAAATTAGCAGACAAAACAAAACAAAAAAGAATGAAGCACAAAGAAGAAAAATTAAAATCTAAGCAAGAAAAACTTAAAAAAAAGCAAGAAACAAAAAATGCAAAAAATAAAACGGCAAAATAAAAAGCCGTTTTTTTTAGCAATTAAATAAAAAATTAACCATATATAATGTATGATAAAACCATTTAAAAACTAAATATTGTACTTATAAATTTGAATATGTTTTATGCCTATTTTTACAAGGTTGCTATTGACTTAACAGGTTAAATAATGCTATACTTTTAGAGAAGGAGATAACAAAAATGCCAGAAAAAAACAAGGTATTAAACGACGAAAATATTAGTTCTTATAGACAAAAACAAGACTTTTCAACCGACTATGGAATTAGAACTTGCAACGTAGATTTATCAAATAAATTTGACACGGTTGTGATGGTATTTATTGGAGATTGGCATATAGGCTCTGTGGATTTTAACATTGATGAAGCAATAAAGGTTTTGGACTATGTTTTGCAAACACCAAATGCAAAATTAATTGGCATTGGCGACATGATGAACACTGCAATTTTAAATTCAGTAAGCAACATGTTTGAAGACGTGGCATACCCACAAGAACAACTTAATGTTTTAGTATCGCTTTTAAAACAAGTTGCAAATCAAGAAAAAGTTATTTGGATACATTCTGGAAACCATGAAAGAAGAATTGACAAAAACACAGGAATTAATCCTGTTGAGCAAGCAACTCATGCTCTTGGCATACCTAATGCATACGCTCCATGTTTTGCAGATACTTCTATCACATTAAAATGCCCTTTCTGCACATCTAAGAAATATACATTTAATCTTGTAACACACCATGGTGACAGTGGAAATCCAGAAAACAACGCAACTATAAATCAGGAATCTTTGATTAATGCCATTGGTCACAAACATGTTTTTCAAAGTTCAATTAAAACTAAAATCATAATTGACAAAAACGGAAAACGCGTTAAAAAAGATGAGTTAAACATTGTGCTTCCTGCCTTTGGTGGAGGTCAATATGGCTTTGAAAAAGGATTAAAACCAATAAATAAATGCCCATATTACGCTTTGGAAATAACAACCGTAAAAAATCCTCTTTTTGACAAAAACAATCCATACAATATGCAACCCCCTGTTGTAGCAGTAACAAAATCTATACCTATATTGTCAAAAGGTGCTTCAACACTAAAAGATGAATGTGTTAAAGAAAGTTCAAAAATTATAGATAAGCACATTAAGTCAATCAAGCCATTAGTTTATGGCAAAATGTTAGAAATTGTTGAAATACTAGAAAAAAGCGGGCTTGAAATCAACAGAGAAATAAAAGAAAAGATTGTGCAAATTATACTTGAAGACAGCAAAGCAAATAAAAAACAAAACAATAACAAATTATGTCCCAAAAAAATAGCTGGAAGAGATTGGTATTATAAAGAATAAGGAGAAAAATATGAGCACAAACAATGGTGATAGAGCACTTGATGTAATAGGAAAAAAAATTAAATTAAAAGAAGAAATAGACCAACCATTTGACGAAAATGAACTTAAAGATTTAGTTCTTGAAATAGAAAACTCAAAAGAACCACAAACTCAAAAAACTTTGGCTTTAAAGGTTTATAGTAAAGATATTGGATTTAATTGCTTGTGCGAGTTAAACTTGGGAAAAGCATATCAACTTACCAAAGAAGGAAAAAGAGTTAGATATCCAAAATCTTACAAGTGTGCTATGAACGAAAAGTGGCTTGATTATATTATAAAGCAAATTGAAAATGCGAATAATCCTGTTGTAGTAGTTTCTGATATTTTTACCCGAGTAACAACTGGGAACAACGAAGAAACCTTGCCATACAAAGAACAACTGGCATATGCATATAATAAACTAAAAACAATAAAAGATAAGTTGATTTTAGTTAGAGGATTAAGAGAAAAAGAAATTATTAACAATGGTGGTCCCGACCTTATGGAAAAGCTTGCAAATTTGCTTGACATGAAAAACAAATTAGTTGACAGTGGCTTTCATTTAACTATAAAAGTAAATAACCAAAAAAATCACCAGGTTTCTTTGTTGCACTTCAACCAAAAACTTTCCTCTGTGCGCTCGCTTGCAATATCAATGCAAAAATTTGCAAACAACAATCCTGGTCATGATGTTTATTTCTGTACCACAAGCAAAACAAATTGGTATTCTTGTGGTTTGACAACATATGTTGACAAAACAGGAAAGACGCAAACAAAAACTTGTTGGTATATTGCTTTTGGTGGAATGTACGAATATGACAAAACAAACGAAAAAAGGCCTGAACTTGGAACTTATACATTAAATAAAGATTGGTCAAAAATTACTTTTGGCAAAAATGGAACTGTTAGAATTGACAGGGTGGACTACAGATATCCTCACCCAACAAAAATTGATTCTTCCAATTATATTGGTTCCGTAGTTGCAGATAAAAAAATAAACAGCTTTGCGCAATTATTTGACTCTTTCTCTTCTGCTTTGGAAAAATCAAACGAAAAAATTATAAAAAGCACATCAAAAGAAATTACATCAGCCATTCATCAAGCAAAACAATCCATTAACAACAAAAAGAAAAATATTGAAATAATAAAAACAAAAACAAAATCTGCAAAAGACGAAAATAAAGACGATGTTAAATTAAATGGAGAACAAACATTATGATGAAAGGATTAAAAATAAACGGCTTGGAAATCGCTTGCGCAGAATGTGGGCAAGTGTTGGCTAAAGATGGAAAATTAAAAGCAAATTTTTGTCCCAAATGTGGCAATCCTTTAAACATATCAGCATCAGTAAAATATGAAAAAGCAGTTAACAAAGATAAGCTAATTATGCTGTATGAAATTTTGGATGAACAACAAGAGTCAAATGCTTCGTTTAAAGATTTAATAAATTCTTATATTAAAGAGTTAAACGAACAATAAAAATAAAGAACACACAAATTGGAATAAATTTTAAATTTTGTGTGTTCTTTTTATTTTGCTATATTGTTACTCTGCTCTCAAGCGCTTTTGTAAGAGTTACTTCATCTGCAAACTCTAGTTCACTGCCCATACTTACTCCTTGAGCAAGTCGAGTAACTTTAACATTTAATGGTTCCAATAATCTAGAAATATACATTGCAGTTGCGTCGCCTTCAACGTCTGGATTTGTTGCCATAATAACTTCTTTTGTATGATATTTTTTAACTCTTTCTAACAGTTCTTTTATTCTTATATCGTTTGGGCCTCTATTTTCCAATGGGCTTATAGTTCCATGCAAAACATGGAACACTCCATCAAAGGTTTTAACCTTTTCCATGGCAACAACGTCTTTAGGCTCTTTTACAACACAAATAATGTCCTTATTTTTTTTTAAACAACTTTCGCATATTTCAGTTTCAGAAAAATTGCCACACTCTTTGCAGAATTTTATTTTTTCTTTTGCGCTGATGATATTGTTTGCAAATTCATTCACATCTTCTTTATTGGAATTTAATATGCTGTATGCATATCTTTGCGCAGTCTTGTATCCAACTCCTGGCAATTTTCTAAAAGAATTTATCAATTTTTCTAAAGATTCAATATACATATTATAATCCCTGTGGCAAATTTGGAAGTTTTTCCTGTTCGGCTTTTGTTATTTTTTCAACAGCGTCGTTAATTGCAGATTGAATTAAATCTTCCAACATCTCAACATCTTCAGCGTCAACAACCTCTGGTTTAATATCAACTTTTTTTGCTTTCTTGTCGCCAGTCATTGTTATTTGAACCATTCCACCTCCACTACTTCCAACAAAATCTGTATTAACTAGTTCTTCCTTTGCCCTTTCCATATCTTGTTGCATCTTTTGAGCCTGTCGCATAAGGTTTTGCAAATTTGCCCCATTAAAGCCTCCGAAGCCACCTCTAAAATTGTTCATATCAATTCTCCTTGTTTATAATTTTTAATTTGTCATCAAAATATTTCTTTAAAATATTTATATTATCTTCATTTGTTTTTTGCCTTTCACTTTGATGTATTTCAAAATTGTTATAACCAAAAAATTCAAATGCTTGTTTTAATTGATTAAAGTTTTCTGGTTCGTTTAGCATATCAATTATGTTTTGATGCTGAGTTCTTATTATAAATTTTCCATTTTCCATGCCCACATCTGTGATGTCTCCACAAACTATATGCAAAATTAAATTGTTGTGCTCACGTAGATATACAATTATTTTTCCCCATAATGTCCTTGGAGATATCGTTTGCTCTTGTATTTTTTTTTGCGATTTAATTGACGTTAAAGCATTAAACTTTAGTTTTTTTTTTGAGCGTCTGTCATGCATGACACAACTGCTGTTTCTATTAAAGTTTTAGGGGAAATGGCATATTTTAATTCTGCCTCTATTTGAGAAAATACCTTCATGTATTCCATTAATTCTTGCGTTTCAAAAATTTTGGCAGACTCTTTGTATTTGTTAAATGTTTCATTTGTAAATGAAAGAATTTTATTTGCGTTTTCGCACGTTAAGGCAACCAGCAGATTTCTAAAACAATTAGTTATATCTTTTGCTATCACACTCATGTTTTTGCCACTTTTTTGTGCTTCATCAAGGATTGTAAATGCCGTTGAAACATCTTTGTCGTGAATACTTTTGCATATTTTTAAATATGTGTCATGATTTGTGTTTCCCAAAACGCGCATAACCAACTCTGATGTTATATTGCCTTGAGAATAAGCAACTAAACAATCTGCAATGGAAAGCATATCTCTATCACTTCCTTCGGCGGCTTTTGCAATTAACCTATATGAATCTTCATCACAGTTAATGTTTTCATTTTTAAAAATTTGTTTTAATTGATTTATAAGGACTTCCTCGTTTATTAAATGAAAATCAAAACGCATGCACCTTGACAAAATTGTTGCAGGCAACTTGTGCACTTCTGTAGTTGCCAAAATAAATACAATATGCGAAGGTGGCTCTTCCAAAGTTTTTAAAAGCGCATTAAAAGCACTTTCTGTTAGCATATGCACTTCGTCTACTATATAAACTTTATACTTAGCATTGACTGGTAAATATTTTACTTTTTCTCTAATGTCTCTAATTTCATCAACTCTATTGTTTGACGCTGCATCAATTTCTATAATATCAACATTGTTTTCTTCGCTTAAAGCCTTACACACACTACACTCACAGCACGGAGAACCATTTTGTGGATTTAAGCAATTTATTGCCTTTGCAAAAATTTTTGCGGTTGTGGTTTTTCCGGTACCCCTTGTGCCTGTAAAAAGATAAGCGTGGCTAATCTGCCCTTTTTTAATTTGATTTCTAAGGGTTTGAACAATATGGTCTTGACCTACTATTTGGTCAAAAGATTTTGGTCTATACTTTCTATAAAGTGCTTGATACATTTTTATTATTATTATGTTTAGTTTGAAAATAATATAATTAAACTAAACTATTACATTGTAGTATAGCAAATTTTTAATTTATGTGCAATCTTTAAATTATAATATGTCAATTTTTTTTATTGTTAAATTATAATTGATTTTTTTAAAAAAATTATATACACTATTTATGAAAAGTTGGGGGTAATTGTGGGAAAATTTGTAGAATTACAAAAATATGACATTGTTAAATATGAAGCCTTAACAGATAAGCCTTTTGCAAAAATACTTTCTTTGGAAAACAAATTAAAATTTTACAGATTTCAATTTGTTGGTCCAGTTAGAGCGAGTGAAACATTTTACGACACTCCAAACGATATTTTATATAAGGCTGGCATTGTATTGTCAAGAATTCAAGAAGATGACAGGGTTTTTTTTAAGGTTGAACAAGTTTCAAGTTTAAAATCTAAAACTCAAAAAGTTTTTTCTCACAAAGTTGGTGTTAAAGATACAATAAAAGATCACTCGTTTTATTTGGTAGATGGAATAAGGGCGATGTTTAGCACTCCAATTTACATTGACCTTGAAAATGTAATTAAAAATGCAGTGCCTAAAATTTCAATTTCAATAATGGCAAATGTTTATAAAATAATAAGTGGTTCTGGATTTCGTGCTTATATGTGCCTTGAAACTCAAAAATATGAAAACTTTGAAACAAAAAGACAACATAAATCTGATGGAATGACAATTAAACTTGATGGACCTACCCAATACCTTCCAGAATTTAACAGTTTTAATGACAACATTAAAAAGTATTGCAAAGAATTTATTGAAGTTAATGACAATGTTTATGAACATGCTAAAAAATTAACAAAAAAAGTTGATACAAAACAAATTAAACTGGACAAGAAAAAAGCAAAAGAAAAAATCGCAAATTTTAAAAATGGAGAATAAAATTTACAAATATTAAAAAAAATCACCTCTTGGTGATTTTTTTTAGGAATTTAAATTAGTTAAAAAGATCTTTGTATGCCTTTCCAAATTTTAAAACTGGTGCTTTTGATGCAGCAATTTTAACTTTTTCTTTTGTTTGTGGATTAATTCCTTCTCTTGCCGCTTTTGTGCGAACTTCAAATGTACCAAATCCTACAAGTTGAACTTTATCTCCTTGTTTTAAAGCATCTGTTACAACGCCTACAAAAGCATCATAAGCTACTGAGGCTTCCTTTAATGTTAAAGAAGCTCTTTCTGCCATAGCTTTAACAAATTCTCCTTTGTTCATTTACGTCCCCTTTTTGTTTATTCTTAAAGATATCTTTAAGTATTATAATTATAGACCATTTTTATATATTTTCAAACTAAAATTACAAAAAAAATAGCCATTCTCTTTATTTTAAAAGAGTTTGGCATTTTTTATATGATTTTTATGGCTATTTTGCGATGTATAGCACTCCTAAAGTTTTAGGTCCACAATGGGTTGATATAGTAGCACAAGCACTGCTTTCTAAAACTTCATCAAATCCATAATCTTTTAATTTTTTTAACAATATTGTTCTTGTTGGTTCCACTGGACTGGAATATGTTACAAAAACCCTTTTTAAGTTTGGCTTAACTTCTTCTAATAAATCATCACAATATTTTAACAGGGCGTTTTCTATGTTTCCCATGTATTTTTTTGTAACTTGCATTTTTCCATCAACCAAACTTATTCTTGGTTTTATTTTTAAAAAATTTGCGCCTAGCAATGCTATGCTTGAGCATCTTCCACCTTTGTGCAAAAATCTTAAAGTGTTTAAAAGAAATGATGCCTGTACTTTATTTGTCTCTTGCTCAATTTCTTTTATTATTGTTTTTATGTCTTTCCCTTCCTTAATTTTATCAATACATGACAATGCCAAAAGTCCAGAGCCACTCGACAAACTTTTTGTGTCGATTACGTAAACATTTTCATATTCTTTGCTGGCAATTTTTGCATTGTTTCCAGTTGATGATATGGCAAAAGATAAAGAAAAATGAATAATTGCATCATATTTTTCTTTTAATTTTTTAAAATATTCGCTGTATTCATAAACATTTACTGCCGAAGTTTTTGCCAGTTCGTTTGTTTTTTCTACATACTTAAACACATCTTCTGCAGTGATATCAATACCGTCGTGGTGTTCCTCGCTTCCAAGCATCACGGTTATTGGCATTAAATGAATGTCATATTTTTCTACTAAATCTTTTGGAATATCACAAGTGCTATCACAAGAAATACAAATTTTCATCTTCTTCTCCTATTTTGAAATATATAAAATTCCCAATGTGTTTTCACCACAATGTATACAAATTGATGGGCCTGCCTTTGCTTCAATTATTTCTTCAAAGCCATAATTTTTTAATTTTTCTTTAATTTTGTCTTTTACTTTAATTGGCGAAGAGTATGCAACAAAAACTCTTTTTTTATTTGCTGGCACTTCATTTAAAATGTCATCGCAGTATTTTAATAAGCATGTGTTTATGTTCCCAATATATTTTTTTGTAACCATCATCTTTCCGTCCACAACGCTAATTCTTGGTTTTATGCTTAACAATTTTGAGCCTATAAGTGCAACTCCACTGCATCTGCCACCTTTATGCAAATATTTTAAAGTGTCTATCACAAACGACGCTTGAACTTTTTTCTTTAATTTTTCTATGCTTTCTATTATATCTTTTATATCTAAACCCTTTTCAATCATTTCTTGACACTCTAAAATTAAAAGGGAAATTCCACAAGACAAATTTTGCGTGTCAATAGTAAAAACATTTTCCATTTTTTCTGCTGCACGCCGTGCATTTAATCCCGTTGAAGATATATCCCAAGAAAAAGAAAAGTGTATTATGGCATCGTATTCTTCTTTTATCTTTTTAAAATGCTCCGTGTATTCATATTCGTTATACGCAGATGTTGTTGGAAGTTTTCCAGTTTTTTTTACATACTCAAACACATCTTCACTTGTTCCATCAACCCCATCGTGTCTAAGGTCGTTTTCTCCAAGAGAAAATGGCATAGCGTTAAGACGTATGTCATATTTTTCAACAAATTCTTTTGGCAAATCGCAAGTGCTGTCAGCGCTTATGCAAATTTTCATACAAATTACCTTTACAAAAAGTATTACATAACATTCTCAATTTTGTCAAATACTTGCAACAAAATTTACATATATGCTATACTTTTTTCATGACACAAAAGTTAAGCACGCATACACATAATGGTCATAGAAAGCGTTTGAGAAATTTAATAGATGTTGCAGGACTAGAATCTTTGAGCGATGTTCAAGTTGTTGAACAAATTTTAACTATGACAAACGCAAGAAAAGACACAAATGTTATTGCTCATAAACTTTTAAATGAATTTGGCTCCATTTCTAATATACTTGACGCTGACCCATATGACCTTATGCAAGTTGAAGGAGTTGGAGAAATAACTGCTAAAACAATTTCATATTTGCCTCAACTTTTTGAATTATATCTAAAAGATAAAAGTTCAAAAAAATTTTCATGTAAAACTTATAACGATGTATTCAACTTTTTTACACAAATATTTAATTCTTATCAAACTGAATGTGTCGTAATTGGCTACGTTTGCAAAAACAATACCTTTTCGGGTTATAAAAAAATTGCAGAGGGTGAACTCTGCGAAGTGAAAATTAACAAATTAGAATTATCAAAAAATATAATTAGAAACAAAGCAAAATCTATTATGATTGCACATAATCATCCTTTTGGCAAGGCATCTCCATCTGCAGAAGATTATGATGCAAATGCAAAACTTTCAACTCTTTTAGAAAATTTGGGAATTGTTTTATTAGACAACGTGATAATTGGAGATGACGGACTTTTTTCTTTTAAACACAATTTACTGTTTCCAAAAGAAGACTTATGAAATTAGTTTCATAAGTCTTCTTTTTTGTTTTGCTTTTTTTTGTTTTTTTCTGTTTTATCTATATATACAATCTTTCTTATATGCCTTTCTTTTCTTTCTTGATTGTTGACCTGTTTTTGCTTTATTTTTAATTCTATTTTTTGGATTATTTTTGGTATAAATACATGCAATGGTATGGATATTACTATAAACAACAATAGCAAAAGTGCCACCTTTAAGTTAATAGCCGTCATGCCAAAAAAATCACCCATTGTTATAATTGAAACAATTAAGCATGCAATAGACAATATTAAGCAACTGGTTCTTATTTTGGTAAGTGGCAAACACAAAAAGAATAAATTTACATACCCAATAAATATCAAAACCAATGTAGACAATGTCGAAAATTCTTCAGCGTTTATTAAATTAAATCGGGCAAGTATTATTGTACAAAAAACATTAAAAAATATCAAAAGTCCACTTGGAATACTTCTTTTTAAAACAACTGGAATAAAATCGCCTTTTATTAAATTTGTGTTTGGCTGCAGCGCCAAAATAACCGAAGGCATACCTATTACGAACATTTCCAACAAAAACATTTGCACCGGCTGAAAAGGATATCCTGACATGGTCACAATACTAAACAATGACAAAAGTATTGTAAATAAAGTTTTCATTAAAAATAAAGTAGATGATTGTTGAACATTATTAATAACTTGTCTTCCTTCCTTTACAACACTTGGCAAAGATGAAAATTTTGAATCCATTAACACTAAATTTGACAAATTTCTTGCAACCTCACTTCCATCTGCCATTGCAATGGAACAATCAGATTCCTTGAGTGCCAGTGTATCATTAACGCCGTCTCCGGTCATCGCAACAACATACCCCTGCTTTTTTAAAGCCTTTACAAGTGTGTGCTTTTGTTCTGGACTCACCCTTCCAAAAACGGTAAAATTAGTTGCGATTTTTTCTACTTCTTGCAAACTCATTCCCTCCAAGGAAACACTTGCCTCAGCGTTTTCAACTCCAACCCTTTTAGCAATATTGCTTACCGTTATTGGATTGTCTCCTGATATGATTTTTATTTGCACATTGTTTTGTTTGAACCATTCAATAGTTTCATATGCGTCATCTCTAATGTGGTCCTCTATTGTAATTAAAGCCAAAGCCGAACTGTCGTTGGGAAGTTTTTCGGTTTCGTTTAACATTGAATATGAGTGTGCCAAAAGCAAAACTCTTTTCCCTTTTGATGTGTGTTCGTAAATTAAATTCTTGATGCTTTTTGAAAGTTTACATTTTGTAAATTCTGGTGCTCCCAAAACAAATGTGCCTATTTTTTCAAAGCTTGTTGCTGTGCACTTTCTTTTTGAGGAAAATTCAATATTGTACAATAATTTAAAATCATTTTTCTTTCCGAACTCGGCAAGCATGGCATTTGATGTGGAGTTATTTGTTTGTTGTGCGTATAAAATATTTGATATTATTTGAGAATTTGATAAATCGTTTATTCTGTTTAAATCAATTAATTCGCTTACTTGCATTGTGCCGTCTGTAATTGTTCCAGTTTTGTCTAAACAAAGAATGTTTGCTCTGGCTAGCATTTCTATGGAATATAAATCTTTAACAAGTGTGCGCTTTTTGCTTAATTTTATAACGCCAACAGCAAGAGCCACAGTAACAAGCAAAAACATTCCGGCAGGAACCATTCCAATTAACGCTCCACATGTTTTTGTAACTGCGTATTGCCAACTGTAATCGTACGAAAAGTAATTGTTTACAAACATCAAAATTCCAACTGGAATAATTGCTATGCCTATATACTTTATAATTGCATTTAAATCTTTATTTAAACTTGAATTTGGACTTTTAAATTTTTTTGCCTGAACTGCTATTGATTGAATATAATTATCTTTTCCTATTTTGTCAACACGAGCATAACATGTTCCACTTATTATAAAACTACCAGCCAACAACTTATCACCAACATTTTTCTTAACTGCGTCACTTTCTCCAGTAAGCAGACTTTCATTGACTTCTAGCTTTCCGTCTACAACAATACAGTCAGCGGGAATGGAATTTCCTATTCCCAAGTTTATAATATCATCAAGCACAATTTTTTCAGAAGCAATCTCTAATACTTGTCCTTCTCTTATAACCTTAACTTTGGGCAATGTGACTAAACTTAATTTGTCAACAACTACTTTTGCTTTACATTCCTGTATTATGGATATAAGTGTGTTTAAAAATATTACAACTATAAACAACAAATCGCTGTAACTTTCAACAAGAATTAGTGCAGTAAAAATTAAAATCCATATAAAATTAAAAAAAGTAAAAACGTTCTCAAAAACAATTCTTAAAAAAGACTTCCCAGTTTTTTGTTTGACTTTATTAAATAATTTATGCTGAGACCTTTCTTTTATTTGTTCACTTTGCAATCCACTTTCTATTGTTGGATTATACCTTACTATGTCAAATGATTTTTTAAATTTCAAAATACTTCTACCTTATGTTTAATATAATAAAATATACAACATCAAAGACAATAATGTCAACAACACTAAAATATTATTCTTTTGCCTTTTATTATTGACTTTATTTATACATAAAATATATAATATTAAAAAATTTTGTGAGGAAAGTATGCTTGAAGTAAAAAATTTATTAAAAACATATGGGGCAAAAAAAGCTGTTGACAATGCATCTTTTGTTGTTAAAAATGGTGAATTATGTGCTTTTATTGGCAAAAATGGAGCTGGGAAAACAACTGCTATAAAGTGCATTTGTGGAATTATAGATTTTGATGATGGTGAAATCTTAATAAATGGGAAAAACATAAAAACAGAAACTATTGAAGCAAAAAAGAATATTGCATATATCCCCGATAATCCAAGTTTATATGATTTTATGACTGGAATTGAATACTTAAATTTTGTGAGTGATATTTATGGAGTTAGCAAAGAAAATAGAAAAGACAGAATAAACCATTATGCTCTGTTGTTTGAAATTAAGGATAATCTTGGACAAGAGATATCTTCTTACTCACATGGGATGAAACAAAAACTAGCAATTATATCTGCTCTTATACACAGTCCAAAATTAATTGTTTTAGATGAACCTTTTGTTGGTTTGGACCCATCGAGCACACATCAACTTAAAAATATCATGAAAGACTTAACAAAGCTTGGAACTAGTATATTTTTTTCAACGCACATTTTGGAAGTTGCAGAAAAACTATGCGATAATGTAATTATTTTAAATGATGGAAAAGTTGTGGCAAGTGGAACAATGAAAGACGTTTTGGGCAATCAGTCTCTTGAAAATATCTTTTTGGAGCTAAGCGAAAATGAATAAATTAATCACATTAATTAAAATTAATTTTTTATCTGCAATTAACACGTCTACAAAAAGACAAAGCAAACTAAATAAATTATTATTTGGTTTTGTTATATTGTTCCTACTTGGAATATCTTCTTTTTATGCATATTCTTTTGTTATTTCACTTAAAGAAGCAAATATTACAAATTTTAATTTTTTAATTGGATTTTCAGTTTTGGCATCAAATTTTGTATTGCTTTTTTTGTTTTTAAGTTCGTGCACAAATGTTTTATACAAAGGACAAGACAACGATTTGTTGTTTAGCATGCCAATCAAAAAAAGTACAATTATACTTTCCAAACTCATAAGTATTTTATTGTTGGGATACATTTATCAATTTGTTTTCATTGTGCCTTTTGCAGTTCTGTACTACATTTATAGTGGAATTAATTTTGTAAGTATATCGTGCTTTTTATTGGGATTTTTTATTCAACCTGTTGTTGTGTTAACAATTTGCTGTATTCTGTCGTGCTTTGCAAGTTACATTTCAAAAAAATTAAAGCACAAAAACATTTTTCATACAATTTCACTATTTGTCTTTTTTGGGGTTTTTTTGTATTTTTATATGCAGATAGACTTATTTTCATTAATGCTAAACGAAAACGGCAATTCGTTTGTAAAATACTTTCCTTGGATAAATTGGTACTATCTGTCTATCACAAAAAACAACTTGCTTTTTTTGCTATACAATCTTATTCTGTCGGGTTTCTTAATAAGTTTAACTTATCTATTTGTTTACAAAACCTTTTTTAATATGTGTACAGAATTAAACAGTACAATTAAGACAAAATCAAAAATCTACTTTAATAAAAAATCAGCATTTGCATCTCTTATTAAAAAAGAGGCAAAGAAATATTTTTCAAGTCCTATGTACATTTTTAATACACTATTTGCTTATATTTTGGTTTTGGGTTTTGCAATATATTGTTCAATAGATAAAAGCATTTTTAATTTTGCAATAAATGTTTTTGATAATTCAATATACATTTCAATTTGTTGCGTTGTGTTGTTTTGTTTTTTTATTTCAACCGGAAACATTTCGTCTGTTTCACTTTCAATGGAAAGAACAAGTTTATCTTTGTTAAAAAGCATGCCAATATCTTATAATAAAATTATTTGGAGCAAAATTTTGTTTGCTTTCTTTGTGGAATTTCCTTTTATAGTTGTATCAACTATAATAATTTCAATTTCTTATAAATTTTCATTTGTCGCATTTTTAATTTTGATGCTGTTTTCCTTGTTCTTTTGCTTATTTACCTGCATGTTGGGAATTACTTTAAATATTTGGTTCCCCAATTTAAATTCAAAAAACGACACCGTTTTAGTTAAACAATCATTAAGCTCCTTTATGTCTGTTGTTATTCCTCTTGTTTTGGTGCTCGTTGCCACTATTGTATATCTTTATGTGTCAATTAACTTAATATATTACTTTTTAATATGTTTATGCTTGCTTGTTGTTTTGTTTGTTTCTTTGCTCTGTTATATTGTTTTTTGTGCAAACAAAAAATTACAAAAAATTTCATAATTCTTTTTTAAACATAAAAAAACAAATTTTTATTTCAAAATTTGTTTTTTTTATTGTTTTTATTTTTAAAATATTTTTTAAATTAATTTTGTAACTTTTAATAAAATTTTTCTTTTTATTTATCGTGACATTTCACATTCATTTTCTATGTTTTTTAATGTTGTATTATATCTGCCGTTTTTTAACTTTTTTACTTTTACCCATGCACCTTTTTTGTTGGCAGATATTGTTAATGAAACGCTCTCTGGTAAAAGCAATTTTATTTCTTTTCCAAAAAAATCTAGCGACAAATCTTCTACTTGCAAACCAAAATTTACCTCATTTTGTTCATATTCGCCATTTGAGTTATAGTACATATTGCCATTAATAACAAGTTCACATGAAAATAAATCTTTTAATTCACTTAAAAAATCTTCCAGTCTTTCTTGGAATATTTTATATTTATTGTTAAACATAGATTTATTTATTTTTTTATCATTAAATTCATTTATCAATTTATATAAATATTGTTCTCTTAATTCATAACCAAATGTATTTGCTATGCTTTGTATATATTTTACGCTTACTATTTCCATTCCTGTTGTCTCCTTTATTACATAATGCAGTTAATTATAACACTATTTTTAGCATTTTTCAAGAGTTATTTTGTATCTTCAAACATCAAACTTTCATATTATTATATGTTACATGTCTTAAATTAAATTTAGATATTTAATATAAACTTTTGTTGTGTAACAATTTTTTATAAGGAGATAAATATGTGTGGCATTGTGGGATATATTTGCAATGACAAAAACGCAAAAAATGTTATTTTAAATAATTTAAAAAAGCTTGAATACAGAGGATATGATTCTGCTGGGGTATGTTTTTTTGATAACAACAAATTTGATATACATAAAAGTATTGGGGAAATTAAAAATCTTGAGAAAATTTTAAATGCAACAATTTTATCAAATTGTGGAATTGCTCATACACGTTGGGCAACTCATGGTAAAGTGTGTTTGCAAAACACACACCCTCATTTAAGCAATGACAAAAATTGGTGTGTAGTACACAATGGAATAATAGAAAATTATTTGGAATTAAAAAAATTTTTAAAAAGCAAACACATAAAATTTGCAGGAGAATCAGATACAGAGGTGGTGCCAAATCTTTTAAGTGTTTATAATTCACCTAATATACTTTACTGCATACAACAAACGGTTGATAAATTAGTTGGGAGTTTTGCATTTTGCATAATCAACAAAAGCCAAAAAGACACTTTGTATCTTGTTAGAAAAAAAAGCCCTTTGTATGTTTCTTGCACAAAAGATAGCGTGCTTTCCTGCAGCGACCCAGTGTGTTTTGGAGAAAATTATAAAGAATATTACGCTTTGCCCGAAAATTGCATTTGCGTTGCGAAAAAAGGAAAAGTTGAATTTTTTGATTTTGACCTTAATAAATTAAATGTCGAAAAGCAAAAAGTTGGTGTTTTTGAAAAAACTGCAAGCAAAGGTGCATTTGAATATTTTGCACAAAAAGAAATTGCTGAAATTCCTTTTGTGTTAAAAAATTTATTAAAAAATTATGAAGAAACAAATTACTTAAACAAAATAAATTTCAAATTTCTTAAAAACATAACAAATATAAAGTTTATAGGTTGTGGTACATCATACCACGCTTGCCTTATTGGAGCAAAGTACATTCAAAGTAAAACAAATATTGAATGCACGGCACATATCGCAAGCGAATTTAGATATTCAAAACCAATAATAAATAAAAATACGCTGTGTATTTTTGCAAGTCAAAGTGGAGAAACCGCCGACACATTGTTGTGTTTAAAATTGGCAAAACAAAAAAAAGCAAAAACAATTTCTTTAGTAAACGTACCATACTCATCTCTAGCAAAACAATCAAATGTCATGTTGCCTCTTTGTGCAGGAATGGAAATTGCTGTTATTTCTACAAAGGCATATAATTCGATGTTGTTTGTGTTTTATATGTTAAGCGTGCATTTACACAACATTTTATACAACAAAAACATTGATTACATTAAAAAATTAAAATCACTTTGCAAAATTGATTTTTTCAAAAATTCAAACAATCTCGATTACATTTCTAAGATAGTGACAAAAAGCGAAAAAATATTTTTTATAGGCAAAGGTGAAGATTATGTTTCTGCTTTGGAAGCTGGATTAAAACTAAAAGAAATAACTTATATTAATTGTGTCAGCTTGCCTTCTGGTGAGCTTAAACACGGAACGTTGGCTCTTGTTGACAACAATAGCACAATTTTTGTAATAGCAACTAAAAAAGAAACTTTATACAAAAATCTTGCAAGTGCAAGCGAAATAAAATCTAGAGGTGGCCATATAATATTGCTGACAAATCTAAAAATAGACAATACTTTTTTAAGCGACATTGATTTTGTATACTATTTCGACAAAACTAATGAAGAATTATCCAGCATGGTTAGTATTGTTCCGTTTCAAATTTTGGCTGTTAAAACATGTTTGAGTTTGAATCTTAATCCAGATAAGCCAAGAAATCTTGCAAAAAGCGTTACAGTTGAATAAACAAATTAAAAATCTGCAGTTTTTGTTAATTCATTTGACATAAAATTTTTAATTATATAAACTAATTTTAATAGGAGATATTTATGAAAAGAATTCAAACATTAAACACAAGAAAACTTGTTGAACAAAATTTTTCAACTTGTGGATGTGGAGAGTGTCAAACATCGTGTCAATCGGCATGCAAAACATCATGTGGCGTTGCAAATCAACAATGTGAACATTGCGTTGATTGATTAAATATGTAATTTTGATGTTTTAACACAATAAAATTATTTAATTATAGATACCCAAAGACATTTGTTTTTGGGTATTTATAATAAACTGATTACACAAAATTAAAAAATACTAAGGAAAGCAAAAGTATGATACATCAATATAAACTAAATGGATATAACATTGTTATAGATGTTTACAGTGGAAGTGTGCACTCTGTAGACGATTTGGCATACGATGTTATATTACTATATGAAAACACTCCAAAACCTGAAATAATTAAAATTTTATTAAATAAATTTAAAAACGACAAAAGTGTTACATATAAAGAGATAGAAGATGTTATAAATGACATTGAAGAACTTAAAAAAAATAATCAACTTTTTACACAAGATACATTTTCAAATAAAGTTAATGACTTAAAAAATAGGGATATTTCAATAAAAGCACTTTGTTTACACGTTGCTCATACGTGCAATTTAAATTGCGAATATTGCTTTGCAAGTCAAGGTAAATATCATGGAAAAAGGGCTTTAATGTCGTTTGAAGTTGGCAAAAAAGCTATTGATTTTTTAATTGAAAACAGTGGCAAAAGACGCAATTTGGAAGTGGATTTTTTTGGTGGAGAGCCACTTTTAAACTTTGAGGTAGTGAAACAAATTGTTTTATATGCTAGAAATATTGAAAAAAAATACAACAAAAATTTTAGATTTACTTTAACTACAAACGGAATTAATTTAAACGACGAAGTTATAGACTTTGCAAATAAAGAAATGTACAATGTTGTTTTGAGTTTGGACGGAAGAAAAGAAATTCACGACAATTTAAGAAAGACAATTAATGGTAATGGCTCTTATGACATTATTGTTCCAAAATTTTTAGACTTTGCAAAAAAACGTGGCAACAAAAGTTATTATGTGCGTGGAACATTTACGCATAACAACACAGATTTTACAAAAGATATTTTTCATATGGCCGACCTTGGCTTTACGGAACTTAGTATGGAACCTGTTGTTTGCAGTCCAAGTGAAGAATATGCCCTAACCGAAAAAGATTTGCCAATTTTGTATGAGCAATATGAAATCCTTGCAAAAGAAATGCTGAAAAGAGAAAAAGAAGGCAAACCGTTTGTGTTTTATCACTACATGTTAGATTTGCAAAATGGTCCTTGTATTTACAAAAGAATCAGTGGTTGTGGCAGTGGAACTGAATATTTAGCCGTTACTCCTTGGGGTGAACTTTTCCCTTGTCATCAATTTGTTGGAGACAAAAAATATAGTTTAGGCAATGTTTTTGACGGCGTAAAAAACACAAAACTTGTTGAAAAATTTAGAAATTGCAACGCATATTCAAGAAAGGAATGTTTATCTTGCTGGGCAAAACTATACTGTAGTGGAGGTTGTGCTGCAAATGCATATCATGCATGTGGCGATATTTCTGGAGTATATGAATACGGTTGTAAATTATTTAAAAAAAGAATTGAATGCGCTATAATGATGCAAGTTGAAAAACAAAATATGAATTCTAATAATTGAATTCATATTTTTTATGGATTTAATTTTATTAAAATAAATGAAACCACCATCATTACGAAACAAATAAAAGTTATTATCAATGTATATATAAGTTTTTTCATAAAAATAGATTAAATTATGATGATAATTTTGTCAATTATTTATCTAGCAAAAATTTTAGCAACAACAATAGTCATATCATCTAATGCTGTTTGATTGTTGTTTTCTAAAGCCTTATCCATTAATGTGTCGGCTATTTCTTGAGGATTTAGTGAATTTATGTTATTTACAAAATCCGTCATTTCGTCATCATTGGCAAAACTATCGGTTACGCCGTCTGTGCAAATTACAATCATGTCACCACTGTGCAACATGGTGGTTTTTATTGTTGGAGTTGCACTGGAGATAATTCCCAAAGGAAGTGCATTACATTCAATTACACTTATTGTGTCTCCGTGCTTTATGTAGCCATTTGTAGCTCCTAGTTTAATAAAGTCTGCGCTTCCATTTTTTAAATCAATTACTGCCATATCTAGGCATGAGAATGTATCTGTGCTACCAAGTGACAAAAATTTGTTAACGCTTGACAATATTATGTCGCTTTCAAAACCAGCCTTATAAAAATTTTCAACAAGAGAAATAGCTGTCTGACTTGCTTTTTCGGCTTTTTCGCCACTTCCCATACCATCACACAGAGCCATTAAAATTTTTCCATCTTCAATTCTTATTATAGAATAACTATCTCCACTTTTTGCAGACGAAGTTTTGGTGTGTGCGCTTGTGCCAAATATAATATCATACTTTGGTGCAGTTTTTAAATTTAATATTTGCCAGCCTGCATGAGAACTTGTTTCATCTGTTTCAACAAGCATTTTTGTTTTACAAACTTTTGAAACTATATTGTTTATTTTGCTTTTTAAACTGTCTTCTTTTTTTACCTCCAAAACACAGGATACTACATTTTGATTATCGTGATACACTATCGCATCGCTGCATATTATATCATTGTAAACAAGTTCGTCTATTATTTCTTTTTCTAAGCCGTTGTCAAATATAACATTTTTCCCAACATCTTTTGCTAAATCTTTAAGAACTCCACTAACTCCATAAAGTTGCTCACTTATTAAAATTTTACTTGCATCAATGCTTCCTAAAAGTGAGGCATAACTTTTGTATTGTTCAATTAAATCGTTAACGGTATATACTAACTGATTTATCTTAAAGCATCTTCCAGTAAGAACACTTGGTATATCCAAAAGCGTTATTCTTCCTTTTTCAAAGGCAATATTGCAAAGATTGTTTAAAATGGAGTTTGTTTCTTCACTGTATGTTTTATGGCACCTATTTTTTTCTGGACATGAGGCGCATAATTTGGATTTTATTTCGGTTGCTAATAAAGATTTTAACTCGGTTTCGCTCTCTTTTCCCTTTATCATACTCCTAAAAACCTTATCCATTTCACCAAAAACTTGTGATAGTTTTAAAAGTCGTTTGTGAACGTTATCTCTATTTCTGTTAATTATTGTTTCTAAACTTCTGTTAACAAAACTTGAATTGTAACTTTCTATCATATTTGTATAACACTTTTTAGGAACACAAAGCGCTATTAAACTTGCAAGTATACAAGGCAAAAATGTTATGAAAGAATTTGTGTAATAAAAGTTAAAATAAAAAACGCACATCAATTCAGTTACAACTAAACTTAAACACGCAAACACTCTATGTCTTCCTCTAAAACAAGAGCATGCAAGCCACCAAATAATTACTGGCGCCACAATATATGCATTGTTATCATACAAAATTGTTCCAGCAGAAAACACCATGGTTAAAAGTGCACTTTCTAAAATTGGCAATGTTAATGTTGACAAAATTACAACCATTGCTAAAAAAAACTTTACAAAATCAAAATCAAATAAAGTAATTGCCCTAAGTCCACATGTTAAACTGGCGAAAAAAGCTCCAAGACATATTGTTTGCATCAATGTAAACTTTCTAGTTAGCCCTCTCACTATTATACTTTCAAACACCTTCATACACGCAAACATATACAAAAGTCCAAAGACAAGTTCTACACAAACTATCCACCAATTTATTCCACTGTAAATTTTTAAAAATACATAAACAGCTTGACTTAATAAAGCGTATAAAAGCATCATCATAGGCTTTATTGGTTTTTTTAGTTTAAGATGTATGCCATAAATAAATAACATCACTAAACAAGTGGCAACTGCCGAATATAAATCATACAGCAAAAAATTATTTAAATAAAATGATGCTATGTACAAAGGAGACAAGATTAAAATGTTTTGATTGCACCAAATAAGAGCAAAATATATTCCAAAACTAAAAGGATTAATAACACTGTTTATTTGGGCTTTTTGCAATAAATAAAACATCATAAAAAATAAAATGTATTTGCAAACTATAAATAATTTATTTTCTTTAATATACAATTTTTCCATAAACCACCTCGACTTTATAATAAATGTGATTTTAAAAAAATTGATAAAAATAATTTATAATTTATAATGTATTTTTGTCGTAAAATATAACTATTTTAATTTTCTTTTTTTTTTTAACATTTTTTGCAATTTTAAAATTAGCATACAAAAATTAAAAAACAGTCCCAAGACTGTTTGATAAATTAATTATTATTTTTTATCTTTTAAATAACTCAATTTGTGCTTTATTCTTGACAGTGCATTGTCGATGCTTTTTGCAGACATTTGCAATCTGTGTGCAATTTGAACATAAGAAAATCCTGCCAAATACAATGCCAAAACGTTTAATTCCAATTTAGACAAACTTTTTTTTATGTTTTCTTTTATTTGCATAAGTTTTTCACTTTCAATCAATTTTTCGTCTGGGCCAAGTGCGTTTGATGGAATTATTAGTGTTATTTCATCTTCTTCATTTTCATTTGATGTTAATATTCCCCCTTGACTTGACAAAGAAACACTGTTGTTTAATATTTGATTTTTTTTTCTATTGGCTGTTTTTATTGCAGTTTGAACATTCCTTGTTATACACGTTCTTGCAAATGTAGAAAAACTCGCCTTGCTATTTTTATCGTAATTTAAATACGCTTTGTATAATCCTATCATAGCCTCTTGCAACAAATCTTCATATTCAGCCCCAACTAAAAAATAACTTCTGGCAACTTTACTAGCCAAAACTTTATATCTATTCATCAAGCAATCTAAAGCATTCATATTGCCCGCTTTTGCTTGTTCAATTAACTGTTCATCTGTTAAATTTTCCATTGTTACCTTTGCTTTAAAATTTCATACACGGCTATACCACACGCCACACTCGCATTTAAACTGTTAACTTTACCATTTTGCTTTAAACTTATAATTTCATCGCACTTCTCTTTTGTTAGTCTGCTTATTCCATACCCTTCACTTCCAACCACTAAAGCAATAGCGCCTTTTAAGTTTGCTGTAAAAATGTCCTTTCCACCCAATTCTAAACCATAAATCCATATATTATTATTTTTTAAGTACTCAATGGTGTTGTTTAGGTTTGTAACGCTTGCTATTTTCATGTTAATTGCAGCGCCAACACTTGTTTTTAAAACAGTGTCATTTACCTGGCATGCTCTGTGTTTTGGAATTACAATTCCGTGAACGCCTGCACACTCGCAAGTTCTAATAATTGCGCCAAGGTTATGTGGATCCTCTATTTTGTCTAAAACAACAATAAATGGTGGCTCTTGCCTTTTATGTGCTTCGTTTAAAATATCGTCAATGTCACAATATTCATAATTTACAGTCTCACACAAAAAACCTTGATGTCGTTTTGATACGCTTTTTTTGTCTATTACTTCCTTAGAGACAAAATCTACGTGAATATTTTTAGATTTTGCAAGTGATATTATTTCGTTGCTTTGTTTGTCTTTTAAACCTTTTTCAACGTAAAACTTATTTATTGTTGCACCACTGTTTATAAGTTCTCTTACTGCGTTCTTACCTTCGACAATCATTTTTTCCCTCTATTTCTATCGACATTTTTAAAATTTGATTTAGCCTTTCTTTTTCACCTTTTAAATATAAGTATCCAACAAGCGCCTCAAAACATGTTGCTTTTTTGTAATCTATTAAATTTGAATTTTTTGATGTATGATGAAGTTTTGTATTGCGCGTTCTCCTTATTAAATCTTTTTCTGTTTCCATCAACTTATCGTATATATTATCTAATACTTTGCTTTGCGTTTTTGCTCTACATAAAAAATTGCATTTTTTATTGTAGTCGTTTAATTTGTTTATACTTTCTTTAATCACATTTTCTCTAACATACAATGTGTGAACACTGTCACCTAAAAACGCAAAAACTAACGGATTGATTTGTGCTAATTTGTTTGTGCTTTTTTTCTCATCTTCGTCATTTTTTTCTATAATATCCATAATACAGAGAGAGTATATATTGTATTGATATTTTTGTCAAATACCTAAACATTTAACTAAAAAGCATTATTCCCATTGTGAAAAAGTTATCCACATTTCCACATTTGCATATTTATTCATATAAGTCTTTATTTATAAATTTTTATCGTATTTTGGTTAAAAGTGGACAAATAAAGCCAAGTTATCCACATTTCCACACAAAGTTATGTGAATATAACTATTTTTTTATGTTTCAATGTGTTGTTTTTTTTTATTTATGTGCATAACTTTGTTGACAGTTTTGCAGCACCTTTTTTTTAATAAATTAATTTCATTAGTTTTTCAAATTAATAATTGTATTTTATTTTTATTAATGCATAAAATTATGCATAGTTTTAAATTTGCATTACAAAAATTTGTAAATTGAATTTAAAATTAAAAATAGTATATAAATTGCATATGTTGCAAATAAAACAACTCCAATCCAGCGATAGGTTTTCTTTTTTATAAGCAAACACATTGAAACAATGATTGAATAAATTAAGGCAAGTGGCAAACTTACATATGCCGTTTCCTTTGTTATTGGCATTTGGCTATTATATGAAATAAGTTTTGAAATGCCCAAAATTAAAGTTATGTTTAATATGTTTGCTCCTATAATATTTCCTATTGCAAGTTCAATGGTTTTTTTCTTTATAGATGTAAACATAGTTGCAAGTTCTGGCAAACTTGTTCCTATTGCAACAACCGTTAAACCAACAAGCTGTTGACTTATTCCCATTTTTTGAGCCAAAAATTCAACCTTGTCCACTAACAAATACGCGCCTCCACTAACGCATATTGCGCCTATCAAAAAAAGAATTATTATTAGCCAAAGAGGTTTTTGATTTTCATAAATATTTGGCGTTTTTGATTTGTCAAAAATTTTTGCATCCAAGTAATTAAAAACAAAGAAAACAACAGTTATGCAAATCATTATAATTGCTTGCCATGTTTTTATCTCTAAAAAAAATCCCAAAATTGTAACAAACAACGTTGCAAACATCAATAAATAATACTTTAGTTTGCCATTCCCTTCAACAGTGGTTGAAGCAAATATAAAGCCAATGCCACAAATAAGCCCAATGTTGCACAAAAAAGAGCCCACGGCATTGCCAACTGCTAATTCTGTAGAATTATTTACGCTTGAAAAAATTGAAATGAATAGTTCGCCGAGTGTAGTTGCCAAACTGACAAAAGTTGCACCAAAAACAATTTGTGGAATGTGCATCTTTTTTGATAAATAACAAGATGACGACACAAACAAATCGCCACCTTTAACAATTAAAAAAATTGAAAAAACCATTAACAATACTGCTACTACAATTTCCATATTTTTATTTTTCCCTTACGTTTTGTTATTATTATATTTTTTATATAATTTTAAAACAATAAAAAATACAACTACAAAAGCAATTATTCCTATGCAAATAATACAAGCTAAAACAACATAATTTGCATTTTGGTTGCTTGGCAAAGGCGTGTTGTTTGATGTCACAGGCTCCGAATTAAAACTTTCATCTTTTAAATTGTAGGAATAATTAATTTCATTTGATTTTCCCATCATAAAAGAGCCTTCATATATTTCAACATACAAATTCCCAGCACCTGCCAGTTTATGTGCTTGAACACTAAAATTTTTTTGCGTTGTCTCTTTTAAAAATGTTACATTGTTGTTTATATTTTTATATAATTTAAATAAAGAATTACCTTTTCCACCAATAGAATCAATTAAAAATTCAATGTTGTCTTGATCGCTTTGTATTTCGTTTAAATTTGTTTTTAAACTTAGTTTAAAAGCGCAAAATTCTTGTTTGTGCAAGTTCGCTATATAATGATGTCCAGCCATGGTTGGATGTGGGTCAACGCACAAAGTAAGTTGTTTTATTAAACTTGAAAAATCAAAATTAGTAAAATCTATTGCGTCAAACACTTCTTTTGTAATTGTCATTTTTGAAAGATCGGCATTTATATAGTTCTTATATTCTTCTTGCGTCAATTTTTCAAAATTTTGATTTACATCTACAACTATTATATTTTTAGATTTACTCTGCTTAATAACATTGTTTATTTTTTGCAAATATTCCATGGTTGTTTGCAACATCTTTTTAAAACTTTTATCAAGCCCCGACAAAATTGATTTTAAAATTAAGTCATTGTTTGCATTTTGAGTGTTTACAACAATGTCGTTAAAAATAACATATTTGTAAGGATTGTATATGGTCATTGCAATCACTGTTGCATTTGAATTTTTTGTTAAAACTGGAATAATATTGTTTGAATAATCTAATTCAAACTGAACACACGCCTGATTTAAAAGGATTCGATATTCATCATCACTTATTGTGCCTTTTAAATAGTTTTCTAAATTTTCCGATGCTACTTTTAATATGTTATTCGCTCCTATACACAACGTAAAAATATCTGTGCTTAAAAAATCTTCTAAATCTGTTGCCGTTTCGTTTTGATACTTTTTTAAATCTTCTGCTAGTTGACTAGAATTGTATCCTGTTACAGCATAACTTTTAATCTCTCCACCAAATATATTTACATACTCTTTTAAAAAGACATTTGGATAACTGTCTTCAACTATTGCGCTTGTTTTATTTACATAGTTGTCATAACCTGCTAGTCCATAGCCTGCAGAAATTGAATCGCCGTATGCCCTTATTTTTAGATTGTCGCTACTAGAAAAAAATGCGCTGGCGAATATTTTTGTTGCGTTAAAACTATTTGATATTTGCATGTTAACACAACAAACTAGAAAAAGAAAAACAAACACATAAAAAATTGATGCTTTTTTCATAATTCAATTATACCTAATATATAATTATATCTATAATATGAATATTTACAATTATTTTTATTTGTTTTTTAAATTTTCTACAAAATTTTTAATTTTTATTGCCAAATTTATATCTATGCCCTTAACCAAATTTAGTTCTTCAACGCTGGCATTTTTAATTTCGTCTAATGTTTTAAACTGATTTAAAAGCGCTTGTTTTTTTACTTTTCCCAGTCCATTTATTTCATCTAGAGGCGATTTAATTTCATTTTTTGTTCTTAATTTTCTGTGAAAAGATATTGCAAATCTATGTGCCTCATCTCTTATGTTTTGCAACAATCTCAGTTCGCTACTTCCCCTTTTTAACATTATTGGCATGTTGTTGTTTGGAACATAAACTTCTTCATAACTTTTTGCAAGAGATATTATGTCACATTGCACATTAAAATCTTTTAAAACTGGATATGTTGAACTTAGTTGTCCCTTTCCGCCGTCTATTACAATTAAATCTGGTTTTTGAGTAAAACTCACATCGTCTTTTTTTAATTCATTAAATCGTCTTATCAATGTTTGTCTTAAACTTTCAAAATCGTTTGAGCCCTTTTCATAATTGGGTATTTTAAATTTCCTGTACATGTTTTTTGCAACTTTACCCGCTATGAATACAACCATTGACGCAACTTGATTTGTTCCACTTATGTGTGATATGTCATAACACTCTATTCTGTTAGGAACACTTTTTAAATTTAATTTATCTTTTAATTTTTCCAAAGCCCCAACTGTTTTATCATATTCAATGTTCTCTTTATATTCTATTTTATTTAAATACTCATTTGCATTTAAATTTGCCATTTTTATTAAATTCAATTTTGTGCCTTTTTGTGGACAAATAATTTTTGTTTTTATCGCTTCTTTTGTTACATCATCAACATCCATATTCAATAACAATTCTTTTGGATATTCGTGCTTTTCATAATATTGCACAACATACTGCGAAATTGTTTCTTTCTCATCTATGCTTGCATCAACAACACTTTGATTTGTTATTCCTAGTACTTTGCCGTGTCTAATTGTCAAAGTGCAAATCGCTCCCAAAATTCCATTGTTTACATAACTAATTACATCTATTGATTTATCGCTTGGCAAATCGGCTACAACTTTTTGCTTTAAATTGTTTATCATTTTTAACATATCTCTTATTTCAAGAGCTCTTTCAAAATTTTCAATACTACTTGCAACTTTCATCTTTGCTTCTAAAATTTTTTCTATGTCGCTATCGTTGCCTCGCAAAAAGTCCATAGCCTTTTGAACTATTTTTTTATATTCCTCTTTTGAAACATACTTTGCACACGGTGCACTACACAATCCCAAAGAATAATTTAAACATGGCCTTTTGGGTTTTTTTGGCAAATTCCCTTTGCAGGTTCTAAGTGGATATGCCATATTTACAATTTTTATTAAAGCATATGGACTAATTGAAGAAATGTATGGACCAAAGTATTTTGAACCGTCGTTTTTTATTTTTCTAACAACTTCCAGTCTTGGATATTCATCTTTTACGGTTACCTTTATATACGGATATGCTTTGTCGTCTTTTAAAAGTATGTTATAAAAAGGTTTGTATTTTTTTATTAAATTATTTTCAAGTGCAAAAGCGTCTCTTTCACTAAGAGTAATAAAATATTCAAAATCTTCAACATGCTCCACCATTGCCATTACTTTTGTTGGTTTCGGTGAGTTGTTAAAATATTGACTAACTCTGTTTTTAAGATTTTTAGCCTTGCCCACATATATAACAGCACCACTTGATGAGTGCATAATATACACTCCACTTTTTGTGGTTAATTCTTTTAATTTTTGTTTTATTTTTTCATTCATTGTTTAAAACGCTTTTAATTTTATTCAAAACTTTTTTTGCCGTGTCTTTAGCTGTATTTTGTTCACCTTTCACAAATAAATATATCTTTAGTTTTGGCTCAGTGCCACTTGGTCTTATTATAAAAATTATATCCTTTAAATGATATTCTATAAAATTCTGTTTTTCAAGTCCCGTTTCATCGTTTAAATAGTCCACTGTTTTTGTTACTTTGTAATTTAAAATTTTTTCAATTTTGTGTTTTCTTAAATTTTCAACAACATTGTTCATTTGCTTTAAACTGTCTTTTCCGTTGTATATTATGCTGTCGCTTAATGCTTCTATATATGAATATTTATTGTAAATATCATTTAAATAATCTATTAAAGTTTTATTTTTGCATTTTAATGAATTGGCAATTTCGCAAATTAGCAGTGTTGCGTATATGCCGTCCTTATCATAATAATTGCTATTTACAACATACCCACAACTTTCTTCATAACAAAGAACAAAAGAACTTTTGCCATATTTTTTACAAACTTCATATGTTTTTGTTCCTAAACTTTTAAATCCTGTTAATGTTTTAAATAAATGAACGTTATTTTTTTTGCAAATTTCGTTTATCAAAGGGCTTGTAACAACACTTGTAACTATAAATTTGTTTTCGCTATTATTTTTGTTTATCAAATATTCAGCAAATATATATCCAACCTCATTGCCCGACAACTTAATGTATTTGTCGTTGTGTTTAACCATAACGCCAATTCTGTCTGCATCTGGGTCAGTTGCAACAATTATGTCTGCTTTGAATTTTTTGGATAGTTTTAAACTTTCTGTAAATGCCTCTTTAAATTCTGGATTTGGATATGGACAAGTTTTAAATAAACCGTTTGCCCCTTTTTGAGTTTTGGGCATTTTAAAACTATATCCATTTGTTTTTAAAATATTGCTTACGCAGTATCTACCCGTTCCGTTTAAAGGAGTGTATATTATTTTTAAATTTTTTTTGTAGTTTGATTTTTGCATTTTTACAAAATCTTTTGAAATTTGTGTTGTTAAATAATGAATATTGTTTTTTAATTTTGATTTGTATATTTTGTTATATATTTCAATTTCATTAACTTCATTAAAAATTTGAGATATTTCTCTTTGAACATCACTGCCTATTTGTATGCCTAAATTCCCATATATTTTTATTCCATTATACTGCTTGTTATTATGGCTTGCTGTTATCATTACTCCAAAATCTGCTTTTAATTTTGTAGTAGCGTATACACATATGGGAGTTGGGGCAAATTTTTTAAACAGGTACACATTTATTTTATTTTTGCTCATCACTTTTGCAAAAATTCTGGAAAATTTTTTGCTGTTTGTTCTTGTGTCAAAACAAATAACAATGCTTTGTTTTCCATGTTTAGCCATGTATACGCTTAAACTTTGTGCCAATTTGCACACTGTTACAACATTTATATTGTTGGTTCCAAGTTGCATAGTACCTCTCATCCCAGCCGTGCCAAAAATTAAAGAATTTGAAAAATTTGCAACAATTTGCTCTTTGTTTAAATTCTTTAATTGTTTTTTTATTTTTTGGTCCAAAATGTTGTTTAACCAAAACAAATATGAATTTTTACTATTCACCATCTTCTCCAATTCCATTTTCGCTATCATCTTCAAAATCTAAAACATCAACAGTTGTGTCAACAACAGACGAAACATCTTTTAATTTCCTTTCAATTGTTTTTGATTTTTTTGTTGCAAATTCTATAGTGTTTGAAGCTTCATTTAATTTCTTTTGAGTTTTTGCAAGCAGTTCTACAAATTTAGTAAATTCTCGCTTAAATACACTCAATAAGTTCCAAACTTCGCTTGACCTTTTCTCGATTGTTAAACTTTTAAATCCTAGTTGCAAACTGTTTAAAAGTGCAGAAAGAGTGGTTGGGCCACAAACAACAACTTTATATTCTTGTTGCAAATGTTCACAAAGTCCAGGAATCCTTAAAACTTCGGCATACATTCCTTCTATTGGAAGATACATAACTGCAAAATCTGTTGTTTTGGGAATTAAAATGTATTTTTCCTTAATCTTTTTTGCTTCTTCTTTAACCCTTCTTTCTATGCCTTTTACAGCAATTTCAACATCCTCCTTATTTCCAACTTCGCTTGCCTCTATAAGTCGCTGATAGTCCTCAATTGGAAATTTGGCGTCTATTGGAAGAAATACCTCTTGCCCTTCTTCTTTGCCTGGCATTTTTATTACAAAATCAACTCTGTCTTGGTTGTTTGGATTAATGTTAACTTGGCACAAATACTGTTCTTTGGTCAAAATTTGTTCAAGTAAATTTTCAAGTTGAATTTCTCCCCATACTCCTCTTGTTTTTATGTTGTTTAACACCTTTTTTAAATCTCCAACTCCAGTGGCAAGTTGTTTCATAACGCCAATTCCCTCGTATACAGATTGAAGTCGTTCGTTTATTATGTTAAATGATTGAGTTAATCGATTTTCTAAACTTACATTTAATTTTTCATCAACCGTTTGCCTCATCTGTTCCAACTTTTTTTCATTGTCTTGCTGAAGTCTTATAAGTCCATTTTCTATAACATTTATTGCGTTTTTCATAGACTGCTCATTTGTTTGTAAAACATTGTTTAATCTATTTAAAATATCGCTTAACTGTTGCAGTTGCAAGCCGTTATTGTTTGATATTGTATTTAAAACCATATCATTTGAATTTTTTATATTTTGCAACAAAATGTTGTTTAGTTGCGAGTTTAATTCATTTTGATTTTGCGAATTTTGTTTTATATTTTCCAAAATTTGCTTTATTTGAAATTCTGGATTTTGCCTTTTTGCGTTTTTAATTACTATAATGCAAATTATAGAACAAATAACAAAAACGATAAAACTTAAAATTAAACTAATTGTTTCTATAGTCATATTTTTTAATCTCCAATATTAAACTTTCTTTTGTGTTTTGTATTTCTCCGTCAAAAACTTTGTTTAAAAGTTCTTTTAACAAGTTGCCATAATATATTTTGGGTATTTGGGGTCTGATTTTTTTTATGTCATTGCCGTTTATTTTTAAATCTTTAATAGTTACTGGAATATGATAATTTAAAATATATTTGTAGAAAAAATTATATTTGTTAAACAAAAATCGATTTTTTAGTTGAATAAATTTTTTTATTGTTTCAAAATTGTTAAAATATTTAAAGAAAAAACTTTTATTATTTAATCTTTTAAGAGCATCAAAATATCCACTTACAACATTTATATAGTAGCTTTGTTGTTTTTTTGAAAAACTTAACCCTTTTTCTCCAAGCATATATTTTAAATAATATTCAACATCATCTGGTTTTATAGAATCTATCATGTCTATAAACAAAGCGCTTTGCAAATCAAAATTCGCTTTTTTTATCATATTAAACTTTATTTTTGAAACTTTGCTATAAAAATTTGAAAATAAATGCATTTGATTAAAATATTTAAGAGCCCTTATGTGTGCATTTTTTTTGGAAACACTATATTTTTTGCTTGAATTTAGTATAAGCGACAGTTCCTTTTGTTTGCGAACACCTGTTATATCTTTCAACCTATACGACATCAATGCAGCTGTTTTGTAGGTTTGCTTATCTATTTTAAAATTCAATTCGCAAGCAATTCTTATCATTCTCAATATTCTTAATCCGTCATTGTTAAAAACATAACTAGGAGTCTCTATTGTTTTAATTGATTTTTTTTCTAAATCATAAATACCCGAGTAAATATCAATAATTTGATTTTTAGTTATGCTGTAATATATGGAATTGATTGTAAAATCTCTGCGCATTGCATCTTTGCGCAAATCATCTACAAAAGTCACAAAAACAGGACAGTGTTTTCCAGTTCCATCGTACTTTTCTTCTCTAAATGTTGAATGTTCGTATGTTTGTCCATCAATGGAAATTGTAACCGTTCCTAGTTGTTTGTTTTTATCTTTTACTTGATAGTTGGTGCCTTTTAAAAGGGTTTTGAGTTGTTGAGGTGTAAGTTTGCTGCAAAGGTCAATATCTGTTCCATCAATTTTTAAAATTTGATTTCTTACATATCCTCCAACAATATACAAATCTGCCTTTTTTTTTAGTTTTTGTGCCAATTCCTTTAATTGTTGTGGCACATAAATATTTACATTTGTTTTCATAAAAACATTATAACACAATTTTATACAATAAAAAACTATAGAACTTTATTTTTTTCGTTTTTGTTTTGATAAAAGTTGCTGTTTTAATATATCGCTTCTTTTTAAATTGTATTTCGACAAAACGAGCATTGCCAAGGCTATGCTTATTGCGCAACCTCCAAAAACAAGCGCTCCTAGTGCGTTTTGCACTTTTAAAGCTTGAACTGGAGCAGAGGCATCAAATTTTATTAAATCTAGCAATATGCCTATAACCAAAAGCGCTAAAGAATTTGCAATGTTATAAGCTAATGTCATATACCCGCTGTATGTTGCACTTTTGTTTTCGCCCGTTTGTATTTTATCCATTGTTACATTGTCTGCAAACATTGACATTGGCAAAGAGTAAAGAGCCCCCGTGCCAAATCCACAAAATACCATACATGGCAACACTAGCCAAAACGAAACAATTACACCTATTTGCTCTCTAAAAACAAATGTCCAAAATGTAAAAAAAATTCCTATTAAAATAGTAAAATACGACCATTTAAGTGCAGGTTTTTTATCTATTCTTTTGCTTAGATATATCCAAAATGGCTGGCTGATTATTGCTCCAATAAATATGCATGTCATTAGAATTGGAATTTGCGTTGTATTAAAATGAAAACAGTATGTGAAAAGATGCATTCCCACTGAAGTTAAAAAAGCTGCTGCTATGAGCGCAACTGAATAAGATATTATTATTGCACCATAATTTTTTCGCTTTAGCGTTAAAAAGAAATTGTAAAAAATTTTGAAAAAAGCATTTTTTTCTTTTTGTCTGTGCTTGTAATTTGGCATGCTTTTTACTTTTTTAAAAGTACCAAATATGCAAATTAAGCCACAGATTAAACTCAAAGCACTCGTAACGTATGCTATGTAAATATATCCAGCCTGCTCTAGTTGTCCTTGCTCACCACTTGGCATAAAAATAATCATAAGCACACTAGGCAACACCATTCCTATTATAAAAAAAACAGTTTTGTATCCTTGCAAAATGCTTTGCTCGTTATATCCTGGAGCAATATCTATGCCAAGCGCAACATAAGGTGTTGCAAAGCATGTGTTTGCAGTTTCTAAACTCAATAACATAATTAAAAGCCAAAAAAATTTGCCTATTTCACTAATTGAGTTTGGAACACTCCACAAAAGCACATTAAAAATTACCATTCCCAATGTACCAAAAAACAAATATCCCAAGCGTCTTCCCCAAAATTTAGAATTTGTTAAATCACTTAAATATCCAACAATGGGGTCGCTTAAGCCATCCCAAAATGCAGATAATGCAACACACAATCCAACAAGAGTGCCCTTTATACCCAAAACACTTGTCCCAAAAAACATTATAAAGGTTGTCATGGTTTGCGCTATTGTCCCATAACCTAAATTTCCAGTTGCATAGCATAGTTTTGTTTTTACAGATAATTTTTTCAAAAAGTCTCCCAAACTATTTTATGCAAGCATTTGTTTTTTTATTTAAATGTGGTGCTAAATATGGAATATTTTTTGTTTTATCACAAAAAAATCACATGTTTCCATGTGACTTTTTTTACATATCATAAAATTCTACAACAGCACCAATTGTTGGTATTCCGTTAACAAAGAGTCCAAGATACTTGCTTTCAAAAAATCTTTTAATTTGTTGAAGATTAGATAAATCACTTGGGTCAATAAATGGAGTTGTAATGTCTTTTCCAAGGCCAGTTACGCTATAATCTGCTCCAACTGTAACAGTTGCTATTTCTCCTCCAGCGCTGAAAAATGGAATTTTTGCAATTGCTTGCGCTGGCAAATTTGGAAGAATTTGACTTGCAAGTTGTTTGAAATTTTGGTCGTTCATGTCGTATGTGTATGTTACTTCATCATTGGCATTTTTAAAAACAATTTTTCCCTTTATTGCATCTGTGTTTGTGATAGGGTTGCCATTTGATGTTATCATTCCAACAAAGTTTGCTTTGTCATTCTTTTTAAAGGTTTTTGCGTTTTCTAATAATCCACTTGCCACAGCGCCTTGGCTAGTTAAACTGAATTTTGCTTCCACGGCAAACAATTCTGTTGCAGTTGAATTTGCTTCATTAATAACAAACCAAGCTTCTGTTCCGTTTACAAAAGTTTCAAGATGAGAATTCTTTACTTCCATGTTAGAATACCTAGAGTCTACATTCTGTCTTGGATCTACATGTGTAAGCGCAAATATAGGTCCACCACTTCCAACAAGGTCGCTGTTTTCAATATAATTATTTTTGATTCCATAGTAATAGAACATATTGCTAAAGCTATCTTTTATATCACATTCTAAAATGTGCGTTGAATTTTCCCATGAATCAACATTGTTTAATGCAACCATGTTTGTAAGCCAACTGTTTGCCCTTAAATTTCTTAATAGAGTGTCGTTTGCTCCTGTTAGAACCATCAACATTCCACCCTTGAGTTTTTCGTTTTCCGAACGATTAGAATTGCCAATTAAAGTTAATCCGTCAATAACTACATTGCCTTGTACTGTTGTTGGATGCAATTCGTTGTCTGCCCCAAAACTAAATAGTGCAGAATGTCCACTTCCTTGACTGTCTGTTGTGTTTGCTTTAATTATATCTATTTCCGTTATTGCAATCGCACTTGCATCAATAGTATTATAATTTCCGTAAATTGAGTAAGTTGAGCCACTTGGAACATCATGACTGTAAATTGACCTCCAATTTCTTAATGTTCCAGCAGTTCCTTGCAAATAGTCTGCATCGTCTGTGTTATAAAAATAGTCGCTTGGAACATCTGAATTTTCTAATACAAAAGAACCGTGAATTGCAACTGCGTTTGGATTTATGTTTGTTGGGACATTGTTTTGAGTTTTTAACTCTGCCCATACGCTTTGTGTGTTTGGATTGTTATCTATAACTGAAAGTTCTGACTTTGATTGTATATTGTATCCATCAACAATTTCAAACTCAAAGCCTACGCTTTTTTCTCCATTAATTGTGTTTGCTGAAATTGTTATTCTGTATGTGTTTCCCACTGCTTCTGTTGTAAAGTCAAAAGCATACTTTTGTTCATCTATTTCAACAATGTTTTCAAGTGATTGGCCACTTATTTCAGTATAATTAGAGCCATCTTTTTGTTCTACTTTAAAAGTGCTTTCAACATAATCAAGTTCGTCTATTTCGCCAATGCTTCCATCTACATTTTGATATCCCATAATTTTTGGCTTGAATACAAAAGCATTGTCATCACCAACTTTATATGTACTTGTTTTAATTTTAAATAACTGTGCGTTTGCAGCAAAATCTGATGCAAATTGTGGAGCTTCAAAACTTTGTACTATGTATTGTGGTTGTGTTTGTTGCTCTGTAATGGTTATTGTTACTTCTGTTGTTAAGTTCAAGTATGAAATTGTTAATGTCTTTTGTCCTGCAACGCTTGTATCTACGCTTGAAAAAGTCATTTCATCATTTTTTGCAACTTCTTTAACTTCGTCATTGTCATACGTTACCAAAAGTACAACATTAGATGTGTTAACACTTTCACCCACATAAACTTCGGTGTTTAATGTTCCATCTTTTACTGCAATTTCTACAGCTTTTGGCTTTTTGCAAGCAGACATAACAAGTCCAAATGATATTGCGCATAGAATTGCTAGTGATAAATTGATAAATTTTTTCATTTTTTCTCCTTTTACTGATTTTTAGTATATATTTTAATTTGCTTTTTAGCAAGTGTTTTTATTCACTTTTATTTGATTTTATAATACAAGCAAATAAAATTCTGTTTTAATTGTTGGTCTTGAGTTCACGCTTATAGTAATTGATGTCCCACCTCTTCCAGTAACCCAAACATTGTTTTTGTCGTCTATTTTTGAAATTGGTGCGTTATCTTTGTCATATGAATAACTTATTGACCTATCTGTTGTTGTATCTGGATACACATGGTATATAATTGAAAACACATTTTGTTTTTCGTCAACCCCTTCTTTAAAATTGTAAGTTATAACCTGCATTCCATTTGCTTGCATCTTATACGTTGCCCCAACAACATTTTCAATTTTTATTTCTGTTGGATATATACTTTCATTATACGAAGTCATTTTCATGCCAAAAAAACCTATAAAAAGTATAGACAGTATATATATTGACGATATTAATACAATAATTGATTTTTTCATCACTTTTCCTCGTAATAATATTTAATTTTGCTATAAAAAGACCAAATTCTATAGCACAGTATAGCAAGGGCAATTAATGCAACTTTTATCCATGCAATATTTATGTTTTCCATTGCCAAAAATAATGAAATTCCAAAAAATACGAAAGCCAAAAAAATCATTGCTATTGTAGATTTTGTCTCATTTGGATTATTAACATGTGAACCCGATGTGGCATATTGAATGTTTTGTGGGTTCATTATGTCCATTTCGGCACTCCAAAACATATGTATAAGGTATATTAATATTGCACTTATTCCAAACAAAACTAAATTTAAAAAACTTAAATTGTTAAAAGATGCAAATATAAATATTGATATTACTATAGATATTGAAGTTATTATTGCATGCGTAACCAACTTGGCTGACAAATTTGAGTTGTGTCCGTTTGGCCGCGTTTTTACCAAATAACCGGCTTGCGCTTCACGGGAATATATGCTTGCTATTTTGTTATTTGTGGCCATCGCAAAAAGACTGATTATTAACAAATTAAAAGAAATTGCCATATAGTCACCAAGAAGTCTTGTGCTCATTGCAGCAAAAATGGTGTTTAAAAGCAAAATTGCAAGAGGCATGCAAATTGCAACCCCAAACAAACTATAAACTTCATCACTTGTTCTAAAAATAATTAAGTCTTCTTTGTATACGGCACTATAAAATGCACGCAAAAATCTATTTTTGGGAACTTTGTTTACAATTTTTCTTTTGTATTCAAAAGGTGAAGATGCCATTTTAAAAAATAATGGTTTGCAAATTAAATAACTAAGTCCCAAACATAAAGCAATCAATGCAACTACTGTTAAAAATGTCCAAAGCGTGTTTAAATCAAAAAGCGTATGGACAAGCCCCATAGATGAACCTACTACAAATCTTGTTAAATAAGTAAACGGAAGCATTGTATTTACAAAATTATTTAAAAAATCTTGAATGTCCCAAAATATTGTTCCCCAACTTGCAACAATGTCTAAATTTTCTGGAATAATTGACACGGCAAGCAAGAACACATATATTCCTGCACCTATAAATAACAAAAAAACTGCCCATCTTATTATAGAAAAATTTCTAAATATTAAAGAGATAAGCATTGCGAATATTGATAACAGCGCACCTATTGCCACTGGTATAAACGCAATTATTGCCATACAAGGCAAAAGCCACAAGTAATATCCAAAAATATATCCACTGGTTAGCCCATATGCAAAAAACAAAGGAAAAATAAAAAACATTGCTCGCATTAATTCATATATGTAAAACACTATAAGCTTTGAAAAAAATATTTGGTCAACAGTTACTGGAAATGTTAATAAAACTTGATTGTCATTTGCAAAATATAAATTTTTCATAAGTGAGTATGTGCAGGAAATTATTGATAACAATTCCATAACAGTAAAAACGATAACTATCACACTTGTTGGTATTGCTTCAACAAGCGAAAATATTCTTAAAAGTTTGCATACATAAAAAATTACATAATAAACAGCTGTTATGGCAACTAATGCCAACAGCGTTAGTACAATTTTTGAAATTAATGCTTTTTTTGTTCGCGTAAAGCCAAGGTCAACCTTGTCTTTTAGTTGCATGGCAACCAAAGTTTTTAGTGCGTTCATATTTTTCCTTTAATTTTTATTATTTTTTTAATTTTTCTTGTTTTTCTGCTTTTTTAGTTCTTTTTCTTGTAATTTTTTTTCGCGCATGCGTTGTTTTTTTAAGTGTTTTTGATTTTTCTCTTCATTTTTTTCTAACTTGTCCAATTTTAGTTGTTCGCTATCCACCTTAATTGCCTCTACATCGCTGTTGTTTATTATATTCATGTAAAAATCTTCCAATGGTTCATTTGAATCTAATATTTCTTTTACCGATTTTACCGTTTGAAGTTGACCTTTTTTTATAATTCCAATTCTATCGCAAATTCTTTCAACAACATCAATAATGTGGCTTGAAAAAAATACAATATTTCCCTCTTTTGCATGGTTCTTCATGCACTCCTTAACTTGAAATATGCTATTTGGATCAAGTCCTGTTAGTGGCTCATCGAGTATCCATAACTTTGGATTGTGTACTAGTGCCGACATTATTGCTATTTTTTGCTTCATTCCGTGCGAATAAGTTTTTATTTGATTGTCAAAAGCACCACTTAGTTCAAATAAATTTACATACTTTTCTATGCGTTTATCTCTGTCTTCTTTTGAAACTTCATACAAATCTGCAATGTAGTTTATGTATTCTCTACCCGTCAATTTTTCATACAAAGCGTAGTGGTCTGGAACAAAACCTATTTGTCTTTTTGCCATAGTACTTTGCAGTTTTGCATCATATCCACAAATTTCTATTTCTCCACTTGTAATTGGTTGAATACCAACTATTGTTTTTATTATTGTGCTTTTCCCTGCACCGTTTGGTCCCAAAAATCCAAAAATTTCACCACCATGCACTTCTAAATTTACGTCTTTAACAGCATAAACTTCGCTTTTTCCATATCTTTTTGTAAAGTTTCTTAAAATTAACTTGTTTGAATTTTGTTCGTTCATTGGTTTTGTTATCTCCTTTCCATTTAACTTAACTTGAAGTGCCAGCATGTCCAATTTGTATTTTTTTCGCCTTTGTGCCATATCTATCATTAAGTCTACATAGACATAACTTTGTTCATACAAAAACCACATACCTGCAGACGCAATAATATAAACAAGCCAAAATAAAAATTGATATAATGGATACAAGACAAATTTTAATTTTCCAATATAGAATGTCCATGTAAAATCTCTTAAATCCTCTGCCCATCTTCCTAATTTTTCAGCAATAAAATCGCTGTTAATAAAGAAAAAGTCAACTGTTCCATAATTAGAAAACCATGCGTTTATAAACATTATTAAAACAAAGTAAACTGTAAAAGCCGTTGCCGAATATATAAATTCTTTTAATTTTGGCCTTTCATACACATTAAGCGCAACGCAAAGAATAGGCATAAAAAAAGCCATGTAGTGATTGTTCCAAAATCTTATAATTGCATAACTGAACATGTTTCCAGAAGTATTTGGCATAATCATCGCCAAAAACGCTCCTAAAACATTTATAAAAAATGTAAAATAAAATAATTTTTTCCATTTAAATATCAAACATAGTGGAATTATGTACATTGCTGTATGACAAAGATGTATAGGCCATTGCGTTGGATTTAACCAAGAAGCAAACTTGCTTCCACACATAAATGTAACAAGCGCCCCCAAACTTAAATACAACAAACTAAATTTAATTGTTTGTTCGTCTTTTTTCCTTAGGGCAAAATAAATCACTAATGGAATAATTAAGGCAAAGTATAGATATATTCTGTGCCAAAGTGTCAACTCGTCTATTTCGGCATTTGGATTTACATATCCAAACAAAAATTCAAATGCGTATGCCGGCATTGTTGCTAAAAGCATGGAAAAAACACTTAAAAAAAACATTAATAGCTCTTTTTTTGTGCATTTAAAACTGTGATTGTTAAACCAAACATAAAAAACATAGAAAATTGAAATGCCAAGTTCTAAACACATCAGTACACTTCTAAATGTAATTTGAGTATATATTTTTGAACCGTCAACACCAGTTAAAGCAAGAGGTAAAGCCACAAAATTTAATGCTACTATAAAAGCACAAAAAAACTTTACAAACAAATCTAAATATTTAACTTTAAAAAAGGGATATAGCGTTAACACTAAAATGTTTGCATACATAAACCACACACATACTAAACTTAAAAATGCAAAAAACGTGTTTTTAAATAAATCAGATTGCAATTTAATTATGCCCATTAAAGATTCTTGTCCCGACATATATCTAACAAAAAACACGCAAACAAGTGTTAGCGAAACAATTTTTAAAATTAGTTGTGTTTTGTTGCTTATTTTATTTTTTAAAAATATATAAGTTCCTATTAATATTAAAGATATTGCAACAACAATTAAGTAATAATAAAAAAGCATTTTTCTCCTTAAAAATTATGTTTTTACTATAAATACACATATCACAAATATATATTTATTGTCTACATTTTTTTTACAAATTTTGCAACATATTCAACATTGCCATCTCCACCTAAAATTTTAGATTTACAAATGTTTTGCAATACTAAATTTTGCATGCTAAAATTTTTTACAACTTTTGCTATAACAAGTTTGTGTATTTTTTCGTCTTTTATAATTCCTTTAAATTTTTTTGCTATGTCTTTTCCACATTCAAATTGTGGTTTTATTAGCACAACACAAAAATTATTTGGTTTTAATATTTCAGCAATTTTGTGTGAAATTTTTGTCAGAGAAATAAACGAAACATCGCAAACAACAATGTCAACATCACCAAAGTTTTTTGCGTCAATTTCTCTTATGTCAGTATTTTCAATGCATATCACTTTTTTATTTTGTCTCAGTTTTAAGGCAAGTTGATTTGATCCAACATCAACACAATAAACTTTTTTGGCTCCATTTTGCAAACAAAAATCAGTAAAGCCTCCAGTTGAAGCCCCTATGTCTAAAACTATTTTATCCTTTATGTCAAAATTAAAATTTTCCTTCGCACTTTCAAGTTTATATCCAGCCCTAGATACATACGGACAAATTTTTTTTATTATTTTTATATCCACACTTTCGTCAACCAAACAACTACATTTATTTTCAATTTTTTCATTGACCATTACTGCGTTGTCTTTTATTAAGTCTTGTGCTTGTTTCCTTGATTTTACATATTTTTTATTAAATAAAAAAACATCTAATCTTTGCATAGCAATATTTTAACACATCATATTTTATAATCAAACTAAAACATTCGCGAATTATTTATAAATAAAAAAATCTCTGCCCGTTCTCTACCCTTGTATCTGTTTCTAACCGTCTTTGGAGATTATAAAAGAATAATT
>ERZ1643251.119-NODE-119-length-139147-cov-9.658384_pt1 | contig 139147 bp, 132 predicted proteins | sample MGYA00579261_ERZ1643251 | MGnify/ENA primary metagenome ERZ1643251 (study PRJEB29033, sample SAMEA4952267) | chicken gut metagenome | biome: Broiler Chicken; feature: Gastrointestinal Tract; material: Caecum | place: Ireland | collected 2018 | study: Broiler... | reverse complement strand
CAGAATATGGAGAATTGAAACAGGAGATCCGGGAAATAGACAGGCTGATCGAGGAACTGTCCAGTTATATGCGTTCCAGTGGGAAGCTTCTATGTGGGCGATGCAGTAACCCAGGAAGACATCAAGGCGAAATTCGAGAACGGAACCCTGACACTGGATATCCCGAAGAAGGATGCAAAACCTGCTGTAGAGCAGAAGAAATATATCTCGATCGAATAATACATTTTCCCTCCGGAGTCATCCGGAGGGGCGGATAATCTGACATGTACAGTTTTTGATTGGTTCAATGGATCGGCAAGGAGGAATGATTTATGTTAATGCCCAGCATTTTTGGTGAAAACTTATTTGATGATTTCTTTAATGATTTCCCGTTCTATAATGACAGGGATATGAAAAAAGCAGAAAGGAAACTGTATGGACACAGGGCTAAAAACCTGATGAAGACCGATATCAAAGAAAAAGGCGACAGCTACATTCTGGAGATGGATCTTCCGGGATTCAAAAAAGACGAGATTCAGGTGTCCCTGGAAAACGGTTATCTGACCGTTCAGGCCGCAAGAGGCGTAGACAAGGACGAACAGGAGAAAAAGACCGGCAGATATATCCGTCAGGAACGGTATGCCGGAGCCTGTGAGAGATCCTTCTATGTGGGCGATGATCTGACCCAGGACGACATCAAAGGAGAATTCCATCACGGCGTACTGAAGCTGACGATTCCGAAAAAAGAGGCCAAACCGGCAGTGGAACAAAGTAAATACATTTCCATCGAAGGTTGACCTTTCATATATATTATGTAACTCCTATATCTTCTGCCCCGCCTCCGGTTTTCCGGAGGCGGATTTTTACTGTCCGTCAAACGGATGTCCGGTCAGTACTTCATAAAAATGGTCGTTCTGCGGTGTATCCAGTCCATGCTTTCTGCCCAGGCTGCAGACCAGTCCCGCGAACAGATCCACTTCTGTCGGCCGTCCTTCTCTGGTATCCTGTCTCATGGACGGCTCTCCTTCCGGAGAAAGAGAATCGATCAGTTTCACCCATTCCCGGATCTCTGCCGTGGTCAGAGGGATGCCCTCCGCGCACGCGGCCTGTCTCGCTTCCTCCATAGCTGCCAGCATGGCGTCCCGGTGCTCTCCCTCCTGTTGGACTCCGCCGTAGCTGATGCCGCATACGGCACAGACCTGATTGACGCCCACATTCAGCATCCATTTGCTCCACTGCTGATGAATAATATCATCCGGGATCACATATGGAATACCGGTCTGGAGAAATAATTCTTCCAGACGCGCGGTAGCTTCTGTCCGTCCATTTTCTTTTTCTCCGAAAGCAATGGACCCCGCCCGGGTATAAGTCAGTTGGTTTCCGGTACGGGTGGCATCCATACCCTGTACGGTACAGTACAGCAGATGCGCCGGATGCAGGATCTGCTCCAGCACTTCTTCCGAGGTAACCCCGTTGAGTACCGACAAGACAATCGTATCCTTCCCGCACGCTTTTGCCGCGTTTCCTGCAGCATCTGCAAGTCCGTGATATTTTGTGGCAAAGATCAGAAGGTCCATCTCTTCTGCTTCACCGGCATCCATATAGAGGAAATCGCAGCGTTCCCCATTGGCATACACACCGTCTTTCTGGTAACGCTGTATCCGATCCCTGTCCGCGATCACATACACATGTCCTTTCCCCAGAGCATCCTGGAACAATTCCGCATACATAATACCCAGCGCTCCCAGGCCGACGATTCCGATCTTCTGAATCATTTCACTTATCCCTCCTGTCATATCATCCTATCCCAACGCCACATCAAGCGCCATCATCACTGTAAATCCCAGCGCGAAAAGCACCGGACCGATATTGGAATGTTCTCCCTCCGACATCTCCGGAATCAGTTCTTCCACTACCACATACATCATGGCTCCGGCCGCGAAGCTGAGCAGGTACGGGAGTGCCGGAACCACCATCCCTGCTGCCATTATTGTGAGAAATGCTCCAGCCGGCTCCACGATCCCGGAAAGAGCGCCGTAAAGAAACGCTCTCCCTTTTCCAACTCCCTCAGAGCGAAGCGGCATGGAAATGATCGCTCCCTCCGGGAAATTCTGAATCGCAATGCCCAGAGACAACGCCAGCGCGCCCATAAGGCTTAATTCTGCCTCACCGGCCATCCAGCCTGCATACACCACTCCCACCGCCATTCCTTCCGGAATATTATGCAGAGTGACCGCCAATACCAGCATTGTCGTCTTTTTCAGCTGTGTGCACGGACCCTCTGCCTGATCGCAGTTCATATGCAGATGAGGCACAATATGATCCAGCAAAAGCAGAAAAAGGATTCCCAGCCAGAATCCTGCTGCCGCCGGTACAAATGCCAGCTTTCCCATCCCCTCCGCCTGATCCATGGCAGGAATCAGAAGGCTCCAGATGGAAGCTGCGACCATCACCCCGGCTGCAAATCCGGTCAGAGCTTTCTGCACCAGCCGGTTCATATTCCCTTTCATGAAAAAAACACAGCCTGCTCCCAGCGCAGTCCCCAAAAAAGGAATCATTAATCCTCGAAAAACCTCTAAAGTCATACATTCCATCCTTTCGCGTAACATTTGTTACTGCCCTTGCAATCTTTTAAAGATAGACTATAATAAAATATATTAATATCCAGAAAGGAGTCTTTCATTATGAATATAACGACTATAACCAAAGATAATTTCCGGCAGGAAGTACTGCAGTCTTCAAAACCTGTCCTGGTAGATTTCTGGGCATCCTGGTGCGTTCCATGCAAGATGCTCGCGCCTACGATTCAGCAGATTGCGGACGAGATGCCGGAACTGAAAGTCTGCAAAATCAACATTGACGAGGAGATGTCTCTGGCACAGGACTACCAGGTCATGAGCATCCCCACATTGATTTTATTTAAAAACGGACAAGTTTCCGCACGAACCATGGGAAATATGCCGAAACAGATGATCAAGCAGGAGCTTGGACTCTAAACTCCTGCCTGTTTTCTCGCCTGTTTCACAATATCGGTTCCCGCGACGGCACCCTCGTAGACCGCTTTCGCGATCTGGAGCATGCCTCCGTTGCAGTCTCCTGCGGCATAAAGTCCGGGAACCGTGGTTCTCATTTTCTCATCTGTCACCACATGATTATCTTCTGTCTGCGCGCCGATTTTTTTCGCCAGATCGCTTCCTCCGGCTGTCCCGTACGCAACAAATACACCGGATATCCTGACCTGACTTCCATCCTCAAAGGACACAGATTCTACGCAGTCTGTTCCTTCAATCTTCTGAATTTTCTTGTCAATCACCGTGATCTCTTCCGGAAAGTCCGCAGTCAGTTCCGCGCCGTCGGTCAGAAGCGTCACGGAAGACGATGTGGGAAACAGTACTTCCGCTTCATGAAGAGCGTATTCTCCGCTTCCCAACACTGCAACCGGCTTCTGACGGTAAAAGAACGCATCGCAGATTGCACAGTAACTGACGCCTTTTCCTTCCAGCTCCCGAAGTCCCGGAATCTTTGCCGTCTTTCTCTGCACTCCGGTGGCAAGCACCACATAATCTGCGGCAAAAACTCCCTTTGTGGTCTCCACGGTCAATTTTTCCTCATATCCAAGACTCAGAACTTCCGCATCCAGAAATTCTACGCCGACTTTTTTCGCGCCCTCGATCCCGTTCCGTTCCAGTTCCTCTCCCGAGATCAGATCCGGGAATCCGTAATAATTCTGTATCTTGTCCGTCTTGCCCAGGGCTCCGCTTCCTTTGGAAATCACTCTGGTCGCAAGACCGCCCCTCGCTGTGTACAGCGAAGCAGAGACTCCGGCCGGTCCGGAGCCAATCACGATCACATCCGCCATCTATTTTTCTCCCTGTTTCTGTCATATTATCGCACCGGCAGGTTTTCCCCGCAGTGCACGCTCGATTCCGCACTGCTCATTGGCATATGAACATTATACCCTAAGTTTCATGTTATGTACAGGGGGCATCTTTCAACGCCGGAGACGCCGGAGACGGAAATAGTATGGATACACTCACAGGATTTATGCTATACTTTAAAATAGAAAATCGGAATATTTTTATTGGAGGATGAAGATAAATGGATGCCGATACTCTGATGTTTTTTGAACAGCAGCCGGATGCTCTGCCGTTATATGAAGCTTTTTCGGCGGCAGTATTAAAACGATATCCGGATACAAAAATCAAAGTGCAGGAAACACAAATTACATTTACAAACAGGCATATCTTCGCCTGCGCTTCTTTTCTTCGTGTAAGAAAAAAGAAAGAACTGCCGAATCCATATCTGGTAATCACACTGGGGTTGTCCTACCCATTGGAATCGCCCCGCGCAGCGGTCAAAACGGAGCCTTATCCCGGACGGTGGACAACCCACATTGTGATTGAAAAAGCAGAAAATATCGATCAAGAACTGCTTGGATGGGTCGACGACGCATACCGGTTTGCGGAAAACAAGTGAAAGGCACCTCGATTTCACTGTTTTCAGGCCAACTACCGCTTCATAATTTACACAGCAAACCTCCTTTGTCATGCCCTCGGGCTTTGGCTTTGACACCAGACGCACAGATTTCCCGCTTTTTCCGGATCCGCCATCCCCCAGAATCGCCAGAAATTGCAGAAACAGAAGCGCGCCCAAGAAGGAGGTAATCGCCCCGATCGGAAGAATCGATTCCGCTTCCGGAAGTTCCCGCGCCCAGTACAATGATCGCAAAGGCCGCGCCTCCTTCTCTGCAAACATATTTTCTCCCGTCTGCGGCGTTCATACATGTTGTTATGATTGTCAACCAATTATTGACATTGGTTGATATTTTAGTTATACTGACTCCATAACATACACCGGCAATCTTTTCCGGTACCAAAGAAAGAAGGTATTTACTATGACATTCTCTTCATCTGCGGCAGGTTCCCGCACATCGGTACAGGCGCTCGCCATAACCGGCATGTTTACTGCTGTCCTCGCCGTACTGTCCATCCTTCAGATCCCCATGCCCTCCGGCGTACCGGTCACGCTCCAGACTTTTGCCGTCTCCCTCTGCGGATATGTGCTCGGGGCCAGAAGGGGGACGCTCTGTGTAGCTCTTTATCTGCTGTTAGGCATCATCGGCTTGCCCGTATTCACAGGCATGACTGCCGGAATCGGGCGGATCTTCGGATTCACCGGAGGATTTCTCTATGGTTTTCTTCCTCTGGCTCTGGCCTGCGGACTCGGCTCCCGCGCGCATCATCCTGCGGCAGCATTTCTTTCCGGTCTTCTGGGGCTGGCAATATGCCACCTTCTGGGCACCGTCCACTATTCCATAGTGGCAGACTGCGGTGTATGGCAGGCTTTTCTTCTGGTTTCCCTGCCCTATCTGATCAAGGACGTCCTGTCTGTGGCCGGAGCCCTGGCGGCCGCTCTGATCCTCAGAAAAACCATGAATCGCGCCGGGATCACAATCCTGTAAAAGTCAAAAACCCCGAGACGATTCCGAGTGTATTGATATGAGGCCGGAATCTCCTCGGGGTGTATTGCATCTGTTACGCCTGCTCTGTGTTCAGTTCTTTCAGGACAGCCGCACAACCCTGGTACATATGCGGTCCAGCAGTTCCCGGTCGTGGCTCACCGCCACCAGGCCGATCTCTCTCTGCTCTGTCTCTCTCAGAAAAAAATCCCAGATCTGGCTCTGAGTAATCAGATCCAGCATGGTGGATATCTCGTCTGCCAGCAGGAAACATGTCCTCTTTCCCAGCGCCCGCGCGATGCTGAATCTCTGCAGCTCCCCTCCCGAAAGCTCTCCCGGGAAACGCCTCATCCAGTCGTCTTCAATTCCCAGTTCCCGCACAATCCGCTCTTCCACCTGGTCTCCTTCCAGGATCACTTCTTTCATGCGCAGTCTCGGATTAACCGCAAATTCCGGCTGCTGCCAGATCATCTGCACCGGACAGTACCCTTTGTAAGAAGACAGCGGCCTGCCGTCCAGCAGGATCTCCCCCTCGTCCGGCTCCAGATATCCGGACAGCAGTTTGCACAGGGTCGTTTTCCCAAAGCCGCTGTGGGCCTCCAGACCGACTCTTTCCCGGCTGTCTATGCTCAGGCTGAAATGGTCCAGGATCTGCCGTCCTTTTTCTTCATACCGGTAAGAAACATTTTTTATCTCCAGTGTCATATCCTATTCTCCATATCCTGTCCGGGGATCAGAAGCCGGGTTCATTCCGCATACAGGCAGCGCACCCTGCCTCCCCGTATTTCTTTATAAGGAATCTGCCCCCGGCAGGCTTCCGTGCATTGTCCGCACCTGGGCATGAACGGACAGCCTTCCGGCAGATTTTTCACATAAGGCTGGCTGCCCGGTATGAACTGGAATCCGTTTTTCGGCATGGCCCGCCACAACGCCTTTGTATAAGGATGGCGAAGTGTCTCTTCTTTCTCAAAATCTCCGACCCCGGCTTCTTCTATGGTGGTGCCCGCATAAAAGACGGCAATCCGGTCCACCGTCTCCAGGGCCAGCTCCAGATCGTGCGTGATGATCAGCACTGCGGCTCCCATATCCGCCAGTTCCCGAAAATGCCGCATGGCGCGTTTTGCCACCTTCAGATCCAGCCCCGGCGTGGGTTCGTCCGCGATCACCAGTCGGGGATTCTCGATCATGGCCGTGGCGATCAGCACCCGCCGGTTCATGCCTCCCGACAGTTCAAACGGATACAGATCCTCCACTTCTTTTTTTAAGTCATATCTTTTGAATATATCATCCAGTCTCTGCCTGGTCTGCACGTCTTTCCGGCCTTTTCTGATCTGGTATCCCACCTTCGCGAACGGGTTCAGATAAGAGAGGCTCTGCGGCACCAGGACAATCTCATTTCCCCGGAGACGCGCGATCCGGTCCGCGGTCAGTTCTTCTCCGCGATAAGCGATCTTTCCTCCCATGGACGCGTTATAAGGCAGGACGCCCATCACGCCGTGGGCAAGAAGACTTTTCCCCGATCCGCTGGAGCCTACTACCGCCATGATTTCGCCTTCATGTACCTCCACATTGAGATCCCGGATCGTAGGAAGCTCCACCTGGCGCATGCCTCTGTCGTACTGTGTAAACGATATATTCATATGTTCGATTTTCAGAACCGGAACATCCATCTTGTCTGTCCTCCTCCCGTAATTTCCCGGATCATGCCGCCTACTGATGCACGCTGTTCGGATCCAGCAGTTTTCTCAGGCTTTCGCCCGTCACATAGAACATGACGACTGTAAATACCAGCAGGAGACCCGGGAAAAGAGCCAGCCACCATTTTCCCGTCACCAGGTACTGCATGGCTTCCGAAAGGACGATGCCGATGGCGGGCTGTTCCGTAGAAAGGCCGAACCCTAAAAAAGTAACGCTGGATTCATGCAGGATGGCATGAGGAAAGAGCAGCACCAGTCCGACGATAAACTGGGGGATAAGATGGGGAAGCATATGTTTTCCCGTGATATACCATCTGCCTTTTCCCAGCCTGCGGGCGATCTGGATATAAGGGCTTTCCCTCAGCTGGATGACTTCCGCGCGGATCAGACGCGCAAGAGAAGGCCAGTGGGCCAGGGACACACCGATGATCACGCCCCGCAGACCCTTTCCCAGAGCCACGGATATCAGGATCAGCAGCAGGATATGCGGCACTCCCATGATCAGGTCGATCAGGAAACTGATCACGCTGTCCGCCGCCTTTCCCATCGTGGCGGATGCGATCCCCAGAACCAGGGCTACGGCCGCGCTGACCGCTGCGGAAAGGATTCCGATCCAGATGCTCATGGAAAGTCCCTTCAATGTCCGCGCCAGCATGTCTCTGCCCAGCCAGTCCGTTCCGAAGGGATACCGGAGACAGGGAGGGATATTCACCCGTGAAAAATCCGTCACTCTGGCAGTTTCTGTGCTCAGGCCTCCCCATATGCATACCACGGCGAGAAAGACGAGCGATAAGCCGAGACCTGCCAGTACCCGGATTCTGCGGTTGCCCATTTTCATTCTGCCGTCCCTCCTCTCCGTATCCGGGGATCGATGATCCCATACAGAATATTGGCGGCCAGATTTCCTCCGAAAACAAACAGCGCGCTGACAATCGTGATCGCCATCAGAAGCGGCATGTCGCTTCCCAGGCCCGCCGCAACCGCCGCCTGCCCCAGGCCGGGATAGGAAAAGACCTGCTCCACCAGCACGGAACCGCCGAATATCTCGCTGATCGACGCAAAATGAAGCGTGACCGCAGGGAGCAGGACTCCCCGCAGGGCATAGCGCCGGAACAGCCTGAAACCTTTTTCTCCCCGCATCCGGGCAAAAAGGATATAATCACTTCCCATGACCTCGATCATCTTCTCCCTGGTATGCAGCGCGATATTGGAGATACCCGTAATGCTGAGTGTCAGCGCCGGAAGCACCGCATGGTAGATCCGGTCCGCCAGAGTCACCCCGCTGGCCCCCACTCCGATGGGAACGCTCAGGCCTATGGGGAACCATCCCAGCCAGACAGCGAAGACCATCAGCAGAAGCAGCGCCAGCCAGAAAGCCGGCGTACTGGAGATCACCAGGCAGTATCCTTTGATGCATTTATCGACCAGCCTGCCCTGGTTCATACCGGCCAGAGCGCCCAGGGCAAACCCCAGAATTCCGGACAGGATCCAGGCCATCACCATCAAAAACAATGAATTGGACAGTTTGACCGCGATCACCCTCGTCACCGGCTGGCGGTAAAGCAGGGAAGTACCCATATCTCCCCGGATAAAATCTCCTGCCCACGACAGATATTGTTCCACCGGGGACGTATTCACGCCCCAATACTCTTCCAGCTTTTCCCTCTGTTCCTGGCTCATGCTTCCCAGGGCCGCCTGACCCACATTCGCCTGCAGAGGGTCTACCGGGGAAGCTTTCATCAGCCCAAACGTAACAATACTGATGCAGATAACCAGCAAGGTCATCCGCACCAGATTTTTTAACAGAAAAACAGGCCATCGTCTGTTCATATCCGCTTACCCTTCCCAGGACCACTGATCTACGTTGTTTACGATGGACCAGCCGTGGCCGTGCGGATGGATTTTCTGCTCCGCAACCTGAAGGCCGTCCCTCACAAAATACAGATGATCCACATTGCACAGCCAGATCCACGGGATATCTCCGTCCTGCGTGACGCCGGTCGTGCCGTCCCACTGGGCCTGCTGCCACAGCTCATACGACTCTTCCAGGGAGTCTGCCTCCAGGGCCGCGTCCATATAAGCGTCCACGGTCTCGTTGTCGTACGGCGAATACTCTGCCAGACCGATTCCCGTATCGGAAAGCGTATGGTAAATATTGTACAGTTCCATCGGCGTATGCGCTCCCCAGCCCCATACCAACGGTTCCGACTGCGCGCGGTCATAAGCCACGTCCCAGCCCACGCCTTCTGTCGTCACTTCGATGCCCAGCTCCCGGAGTTGGTTGGCCGTATCCTCCGCAAGAGCCTGCCGGACAGAATCGCCGGTACTGAACATCAGCGTAAACTCTGCGCGCACGCCGTCCTTCTCACGGATTCCGTCGCTGCCTTCCGTCCATCCTGCTTCGTCCAGGATCCTTTTCGCTTCTTCCAGGTCATATTCCACCTCGGCGTCGCTGTTGTACCACGGCATCTTGTCGCATACGCTGTACGCCGCCGTACCATAACCGTTCAGCACATTGTCGATCATCTCCTGGCGGTCAATGCCGATATTGATGGCCCGTCTTACATTTACGTCCGAAGTAAACGCGTTTCCATATATGATCCCGTCTGCTTCCTCCGGTTCCGTACAGGGAAGGTTAAAGCCGCGGTTGTCCACCGTCTGGACGCTCAGCAGCTTGTATCCGTCTATCTCCTGGTCGCTGTAAGAGGCCGCCGTGTGCGCCACGTCCACCTGTCCCGCCATGGCTGCCGCCAGCGCCGCATCTTCTTCCATGAACAGCACCGTCACTTTTTTGATCTTCGGCTCTTCCCCGTAATAATCCGGGTTAGCCTCAAAGATCACCTGCTGGCCCTGATCCCACTGCGCCATGATATAACGGCCGGAGCCGATGGGGTTCATCCCGTAGTTCTCAGCATACGCATGCTCCGGGACGATTCCCACGATCGCCATGGTGTACGGCCAGATGGAGTAAGGCCTCGTCATATGAAATTCCACCGTCGTATCGTCCACTGCCACCGCTTCTTCCATCATGGTAAAATCGTTGACCGAGCTCTTTTCTTTGCAGTTATTGTATGTAAACGCCACATCCTCCGCCGTCAGCGGCTCTCCGTCCGTAAATTTCACATCGTCACGGATCTTCACGGTCCAGGTCAGGCCGTCCCCGCTCACACTGTATTCCGTCGCCAGATCGGTATCGATCTGGAGATCCTGCGTGGTCACGGTCAATGTGCTCTGGATCAGCGGTTCATGCACATGCTCTCCCGCTCCCCATCCGTACGCCGGATCAAATCCGGAAGAGGGCTCCGATGTGGGCGGCATGGTGACGACGACCTCGTCCTTCACTGCGGTCTCTTCTGCCGCTGCCCCCTGGGCATCCGTCTCATCTCCGCCCTCCTGCGTATCCGCTGTCTGCGTCTGCTGTGTCTCCTGTGTCCCGACCTCTCCCCGGCCGCATCCTGCAAATACACCTGAAACCCATATCACCGCGCACAAAAAAGCGGCTGCTTTTCTCTTCATAATCTCCCTCCTTCATAAGTTTGACAAGAGTATAGCAATCCGCTTTTTTCATCACAAGCCCCGGTGGGGGATTCCGGCCATTCCAAGTCAGAATGAAGCCATAACTGTTTCAGTTTTTATCCAGATCTACCGTAATCTCATAATAATCGCAAGGATGCGCCGTCAGTCCGGTCACCCCTTCTCCTGAAACGATCGACATCTTCAGATGGGACGCAAAGACGAACGCGTTGTCGTCCAGAATCGTCTGCGTCATCTCCGTAGCCAGCACCGCGCGTTCCTCGGGGTCGAAGGTGCCGCCCATCTGCTCTTCCAGTTCTTCCAGCCGGTCGCTGTGATATCCTCCCCGGTTTTTGGTAGAATCATCCAGGCAGTGAGTGGTAAAGAAATATTCCGGGTCTCCGGTGGGGGCACAGACAAAAGCGCTCGCATAGATGTCCCATTCACCGCTTTCGATAAAATCCAGATGATTGGCGGTACAGTTCACCTCTACCAGGATACCGATCTCTTTCAACGACGCCTGTACGCTCTCTGCCAGAAGCGGCAGCTCCTGTCTGCTGGGATAAGTCAGCCAGCGGATCGAGAGGGTCTCGCCGTCCTTGTCCACATAGCCGTCGCCGTCCGTATCCGTCCATCCGGAAGCGGCCAGGAGCCTTCTGGATTCCTCCGGATCATAAGGCTGCGCAGTCACAGAGGCATCGCCGAACGCGAAGCTCTCCGGAAACGGCCCATTGGCCGCGCTTCCGTTGCCTTCCAGCAATACCTGTGTGAATCCCTCTTTATCAATGGCCCCGGCGATGGCCGCACGCACATTGGGATCCTGCAGCGGCTCCGTCGCGTAGTTCATCTGCGCGAAAAACGATCTGGACGTCTCCACGGAAGAGATGGTATAAGGATCATTTGCAAACAGGGACAGACTGGAATAAGGGAGTCCGTATGCCGCGTCCAGTTCTCCGTTCTGCATGGCCATCGTCATCGTATCGCCGTCCGTGATCGTCCGGACGTAGATCGTATCCAGTTTGGGCGTCCCGTTCCAGTAATTCTCGTTTTTCACCAGTGTCAGTCCCACGTCCGTCTCCACTTCTGTCGCGCGGTACGGGCCCGTGCCCGACACATTCCCGTCTTCGGTGATGCCCGCCTGCATATCGATGATGCAGCCATAAGGGTCGGCCAGATAATTCATCAACGCCGGGACCGGCTCCTGCGTGCGGATCGTCAGCGTCTGTCCGTCTGCTGTAATCTCCCGGATCTTCAGATCTCCTTTCGCGCGTTCATGCACCTCGACCAGGTGATCCAGGCATTCCTTTACCGCCTCCGCGTCCATGGCTCTTCCACTGGTAAATGTCACTCCGTCCCGCAGCGTGACGACCCAGGTATTTTCGTCCACCAGTTCATACCCCGTGGCCAGCCACGGTTCCAGTTCCATGGAATCAGAATACTTGAATAAAGTTTCTCCGATCCCGTACCGGATGCACGCCCATCCGGAATAACCATTATGCGGATTGACGTCTTTCTCGTCATTTTCCGCGTTAAACGTGGTATCGCCGTAATAAAACACCTTTTCGCCCGTGCTCTCCGCTGTCCCCTGCTCCGGCGAACCGCAGCCGGACAAAAGGCAGACAGCCAGAAGACAGACGGTCAAAATACCGGATCTTTTTTTCATCGATATATTCCTCCATGCTTTTCATTACAATGATGTTGGGGTCCCAAGGCCGAAAATCCTCCTGCAGGCAAGCTTGCATCGGATTTCCGGCCTTTTGACCCTGGTATCATCACAATATAGCTTCTACCAGCAGTCTGGTATAAGATTCCCTGGGATTCTGGATCACCTCATCCGGAATGCCCTCCTCTATGATCTTTCCCTGATACATGATCAGTACCCGGCTGCAAAGATACTGCACCAACGCAAGATCATGGCTGATCAGCAGAAGAGACATGCCGTTCTCTTCCTGAAGGCGTTTCAGAAGCGCGGCAATCTGTGCCTGTACGGTCACATCCAGCGCGCTGGTCGCTTCATCGCAGATCAGCAGCTGAGGTTCTACTGCCAACGCCCTGGCGATCGCCGCCCGCTGGCATTCTCCTCCGCTTGCTTCATGGGGATATCTGTAAAAAAATCTTCTGTCCAGTTCCACCAGATCCAGCATCTCACAGGCCCTTTCCTTTGCCTGCTTCTTTCCCATCCCCTGATTGCGCATGCCTTCCATGATTCCGTCTCCGAGCGTGCGCCTGGGGTCAAAGGAATCCTGCGGCGTCTGAAATACCATCTGTACTTTTCCGTCCAGACGGACGCTTCCCTCCTCAGGCATGATCAGACGGGTTATAATCTTTGCGATGGTGCTTTTTCCGCATCCGCTTTCTCCCGCCAGCCCCAGACATTCGCCTTTTCCGATATGGAAGGATACTCCGTCCACCGCTTCAAAAGGCACTCCGTTTTTATAAAATACTTTTTTCAGATCTTTTGCTTCCAGAATATTCTGCATACTGCCTCCCGGCCTGCCTGTCAGGCCTGTCTTCTGCGCACGCGCAGTACGGCGTCCGTCAGTTTCCTGGTATACGGATCCTGAGGGCTGCGGATCACCGTCCCGGCATCTCCATATTCCACCAGCTTTCCCTGATACATTACCGCGATCTTATCTGCCATGTATTCCACCACGCCGATGTTGTGGGTGACGACCACGATGCCTGTCCCGTACAGATCTCTCATCCGCATCATTTCCCGCACGGCCTGTTTCTGTACCGTCACATCCAGCGCGCTGGTAGGTTCATCCGCCAGCAGCAGATCCGGTTTCAGAATCATCGCCATCAGAATCCCTGCCCTCTGGCTCATTCCCCCGGACAGTTCAAAAGGATAACTGTCCAGGATCCTGTCTCCGTCGGAAAGGCCCAGTTTCCCCAGAAGCTCCTTTGCCTGTCCCCGAATCTCCTCCCGGCCCATATCTGTATGTTCCCGGACACACTCACACAGCTGGTCTCCTACCGTCCGCACCGGACAGAGCGATGCTCCGGTATTCTGGAATATCATGCCCATACCGGGTCCTCTCAGCTTCCGGGCTTCCTCGCCCTTCCTATGAGTTATATTCTGCCCCTTATAGAAGATCTCTCCTCCTGTGACCGATCCCCCGCTTCCCAGAAGGCCCATCACCGACCGCAGCAGCGTGCTCTTCCCGCTGCCGGATTCTCCTACGATCCCCAGGATCTCTCCGGGATTCATCTGCAGGGACACATCCCGGACAACTGTTTCTCCGTCATAGGAGATACTGACATGCCTCATATCCAGCAGCGGCTGACTCATATCACTCTCTCCTCCTTTTTCCGCGGTATCTGGGATCCAGGAAATCCCGTACTGTATCTCCGGTCAGGTTAAAAACCATAACCGTCAGAAAGATCGCGCATCCCGGCGAAAGGATCACCCAGGGCGCGGTCTGGAGCATGCTTCTTCCGTTGCTCATCATGGATCCCCATTCTGCCGTGGGCGGAGCCGCTCCCAGCCCCAGGAAAGAAAGTCCTGATATCTCCATGATCATCGTCCCGATATCCAGAACCGCGGTCACAATGACCTGCCCGGCAATATTGGGAATGATATGCTTCCGGATTATTTTCCACGTACCGGAACCGGACAGTCTGGCCGCCATAATATAAGGAGCGTCCTTCACAGCCAGCACCTGGCTCCTGGTGATACGGGCATATCTGGGCCAGGAGATACACGCCAGCGCGATCACCGCATTCAGCACGCCTCCGTTTAACACGCTCGCCGCCGCGATGGCAAATACCATCCCCGGAAAAGCCAGAAACACATCCGAGACTCTCATCAGGAAAGAATCCAGCTTTCCGCCGTAATATCCGCAGACGATCCCTATCGTACCGCCTGTCAGAGTAATGATTGCCACCAGAAGCAGCGCAGAAAAGATCGTGGTCCGGGACCCCATGATCACCCTGGACAGCATATCCCGCCCGTACCGGTCCGTGCCGAACAGGTGATCCGGCCCCGGAGGCTGCAGCGCATTTGACAGATCCTGCGCGTAAGGATCATACGGCGTCAGATAAGGAGCAAAAACAGCAATCAAGATGACACAGAGGGTCAATATTCCAAAGATCAAAAGTTTATATCCTGCGGCTCTTCCCGCCTTTCTTTTTTGTCCTGCCATCACGCTTCCTCCTGCCCCAGGCGGATCCGCGGATCCAGATAATGATAGATCAGATCTGTGGCCAGGTTAATGACCACATAGATCACTGCCATCCAGATCACGTAGGCCTGAATCACCGGATAGTCCCGCATGGCAATGGCGTCCACTGCCATCTTGCCCACGCCGTCCCACATGAAGATGGATTCTACGATGGCAGTCCCTCCCAGAAGGGATCCGACAGAAAGCGCCAGCAGCGTGATAATCGTCAGCATGGATGTCTTCAAAACGCTTCCAAAAAGGATCTTTCTTTCCCTGACGCCTCTCGCTCTTGCCCCTGTCACGTAATCTTTCTTCAGTTCTTCCAGGACCGCCGCCCGGACTTGTCTCGTATACTTTGACGCCATGGCAATGGCCAGAGTCAAAGTGGGAAGGACAATGCTTTTCCATCCCCCGCTGCTGCCCATAACCGGAAAAAGCCCTAATTTCAGGGAAAAGAAATAGATCAGCAGAAGTGATACGAAAAAGTTCGGAAGAGAATTGCCGATAAAGCTCAGGAAACGGATCAGATAGTCTGTGAAATGATTCTGCCGCACTGCCGACAGTATCCCCAGCGGGACAGAAATCAGGATCGTAACCAGCACCGATGAAACAGTCAGACTGATCGTCGCCGGGAGTTTCGAGACAAATTCCGGAAACACCGGACGGCCGGATACGAAGGACTCTCCCATATCTCCCTGCAGCGCCCGCAGCAGCCATCTCCCATACTGCTCCGGAAGAGGACGGTCAAGCCCCAGTTCTTCTCTCATCTCCTGCTTTTCTTCCTCCGTCAGCGCGCTTCCTGTGGAAGATTCCATCACGTCGATGACATCTGCCGTTCCTACATTCATAAGAATAAAAGACAGCAGCGTGATTCCGAACAAAATCGGAACCAGCTGCAGTAATCTTTTCAATATATATCTTTTCATACCTGTGTCCTGCTCTTTTTCTCCGCGCAGATCTGGAACAGAGGCGTCGCCTCATAGTGTACCTTTTCCCACTCTTCCCACACACGTTCACCCGCATTGGAGATCAGGGCCACAAGCTCCAGGTCTGTCTCCCTCAGAGCCTCCGCGTCCCATTCCGGACGGTGTTTCCTGGAAAGAGGCAGTTCTCTTGCCAGATTCTCCAGATATTTTGCCCGTTTTCCTCCCAGCTGGTCATGGACAATCCCCGGATACAGTTCATGATATCTGGCATGCGCCGCGTCATGGCGTTTTTTCTGCTCTTTGTCGAAAAGATACAGATACCAGTTGGCGTCAAAATATACCATACGTCCGCCCGGACGAAGCACCCTTTTCCACTCTTTCAGAGCGCCTTCGGGATCCTCCATGTTCCAGAGCACATTCCTGGAAACCACCAGATCAAAACTCTCCGACTCCAGCGGAAGATGTTTCCCGTCGTAGGAAAGGAAACGGATCTGCGCGCCATATGCCTCCGCATTTTCTTCGGCGTGTCGGAGCATCTCCTCCGTCACATCCACGGCTGTCACATGATGTCCTGCCAGAGCCAGGTTCATGGCAAAAAAGCCGGGTCCCGTGCCCACATCCAGGATCTTCAAGCTCTCTCCTTCCGGCGCATATTCCAGGATCATGTCTCTCCATACATCCCTGCGCCAGTCATTCATCTCAGCCACATTCTGACGGGAATAGCTCTCAGAGCGCACGCCCCAGTATGATTTAAGTCCGTCCAGAACTTCATTTTTGCCGTCACCGCACACAGTCACAGGAATTTCCTGACAGACGGCTGCTGTTCCCTGTTTACTCATACTTTATTCTACCTCACTTTACGCTACCTATTATACGAACCAGAAAATAATACCGCAACCCCGCCGGGGGGTTGCGGATCCATTCCATTTTTTTATCCATTTATTCCAATCAGATATGCTCCTGGATGAAACGCAAAAACTTGTCTGCCCATTTCCCGGGAATCTCCCCGTCTTTCCGGATATATCCGAAGCAGACCGGCCTGTCCTCTCCACTGAGAGAGATTCCCTGACGCCGCCCCGGCTCTTCTCCCGCGTCCAGATAATCGCCGCTGATATTTCCGAGGCCTGTACGGCAGAGAAGATCATTCATCACATAATCGCTGTTGGTTATCACAGCCACCTGGATGTTATTCCTGCCGTCTTTTCCTCCCGTCATGCCCCAGGACCGGTCCAGAGAAAATTCATCCTCATAGCACTGCACCAGTCTGACGGGCCTGCGCAGGTCCTGTCCGGCCGAATCCGGTTCTTTCTCTCCGGAACCATCCCCCGGATACAGCATCGCGCGCACTCTTTTTAACTCTGTAAACGCCAGATGGCCCCGTTCCAGCTGATATTCAAAAAAAGGCATCTGGTCTTCCATCACATAGACAAATCCCAGTTCGTCGATTCCCCTGGCACACCTGCGGATCACTTCCTCCGTACTGGCTGTGACCACATGAAAGCAGACGTTTTCCTGCTGGTTCGCATTGTAGAAATCCGCAAAACAGGCAGAGATCCAGGAACTGGGGTTAAAAGAGACATGCAGTTCTTCCGCGCTGTCGGTTCTGGACAAAGACATCATCTCTTCCATGTTGTCCATGACTCTGCATGCATATTCATAGACCTGCTCTCCCCTGGCCGTAAGGCGGATCCCTCTGGTCTCCCGCGCGAAGATCGGAAATCCCAGTTCTTCCTCCAGAGACCGGATCACTTTGCTTACATTGGGCTGCGTCGTATACAGCACCTCCGCCGCTCTGCTGAATGATTTCAGGTCGGCACAGACCACCAGGTACTGCAGCTGCTTTGTCTCTATCATAATATCCTCCAAAGATGACTCTATGTGAAAAAAGCCGGGGGACGATACCCTCAGCTTTTCACCGCGCTCACCAGAAACATGGGAGTCGATGCATAGTTTACTTTTTCTTCCTGATCCCAGACCCTTTTCCATACCTGTTCATCTGCCCAGACCTGCGCTCCGCTGCAGGCGCGCAGCGTCTTCAGATCCCATGCGGGACGCATGGTTCGGCTCATGGGTACTTGTCTGGCGATCTCTTCCATGGCGTCAATATCTGTGCAGGTATAATGATCGTCCAGATGAAGCGCTTCCACCGCCCGGCGGTCCTTCTCGTACTCCCGACGCTTTTCCTCGTCGAACAGATGATGGTACCAATTGGCGTCAAAATTCAGGAGACGGCCTCCTTCTTTCAGGACCCGCATCCATTCCGCATAGGCTCTCTCCGGCTCTTCCAGATTCCAGGTCAGATTCCGGGAGATAACCACGTCAAACGTGTGATCGGGAAATGTCAGATGCTGGGCATCCATCCTGCAGAAATGTATCTTTTCTGCCAGAGCGCCCGCATTCTTTCTCGCCTCTTCCAACATGGCTTCCGTATAATCCACCGCCGTCACATCATATCCCTGCCGGGCAAGCAGAATGGCAAAAAATCCGGGGCCCGTACCCACATCCAGGATTTTCAGCGCCTTCCCTTCCGGCAGATACCGGGAAATTTCCCGAAGCCACACCCGATCCTGCCCTGTGGACAGTTCATGCTGATTGACCTGAGAATAGCCCTCGGCCCTTCCTGTCCAGTAGTGCTCTATCTGTGATAAAATCATATGATCTTCCTCCGATTTTCAACATCAGAAAAAGTTTATCATACGCCGGAAGCACACACAAGCCGGGTGGGGGGATACTTTTCCCTGCGTCAGTCTCCGATTCTTACTGTACTTCTACCAGCTGCACCTGGTCAGAGTTTGTCTGTTCCGGAGCTTCCTGTTCTGCCGTCTTATCTCCGACCGTATCCTGAGTTTCCTCCTGAACAGCATCTGCGGATGCAGAAGGCACAGCGCCTGTTCCGCATCCGCAGATTGTCAATCCCAGAACTCCTGCCAGTCCTGCCGCCAGGACGCGGGCTCTGATTTTTGTGTTCCATGTTTTGTTTTTCATGCCAGATCTCCTCTTTTCTTTGATTTTTTCATATCATAACAGAGGAGTCTCTAAATAATCTCTAAGCAGTCTGTTATTTCAGGAAACCGCTTACGATCTGTTCTTCCGCTTCCTTCTCCGTCAGCCCCAGCGTCATCAGTTTGATGATCTGGTCTCCGGCGATCTTGCCGATGGCTGCCTCGTGGATCAGGCTGGCATCCAGATGGTTGGCGTCCAGAGAGGGCACTGCGTTCACATGCCCCTGATCCATCAGGATCGCGTCGCATTCTGTATGTCCGTAGCACTCATTATTTCCGCAGATCTTGGAATTGAAAACCTGGGTCGATTCGCCCTTCGCCACAGAACGGGACACTACATTGGCCGTGGATCCCTTACCGTTCAGATCCACCTGGAAATTCGTCTCCGCGTACTGCTTTCCGTGAGTCATGATTTTTTCTTTAATGATCAGTGTGGCACCGTCATCCAGATCGGCTTCCGTCTCACGGATCGTGGAATCCACACCCTTGATCTGGGTCGTCTCCATCTCCATATAACTGTCCGCGTCCATATGAATGACCGTGGTAGGATTCAGAATCCTCTCTCCGGTTCCTTCTCCTTCTCCATAATGCTTCTCTACGTATTTTACTTTGGCGTTTTTGCCAATATGGAACGTATGGATACCGTCATGCTCCGTCGTATCGTCTCCGCCGCAATGAATACCGCATCCGGCCACAATCGTCACATCCGCGTCTTCTCCGATGTAAAAATCATTATATACAAGATCTTTAAGTCCGTTCTGGCTGACGATCACAGGGATATGCACGCTCTCGTTTTTGGTGCCCGGCTTGATGATAATGTCGATGCCCGGTTTATCTTCTTTGCTTACAATATCAATATTGGCAGTCGTATTGCGTCCGGCAAGGGATCCGTTGGAACGGATATTGTATGCGCCTTCCGGCACGCCGTGGAGATCCGCGATCTTCTCCAGCATGTGCATCTGCAGCTGATCTATTTTCTGCTCCATCTTCTGTCCCTCCTTCTATACAATCTTGTCCATCAATGTGCTGCACGCCTCTGAGGAAGTCAGAAGCTTCGGCAGGATCTCTTCCCGGCTCCCCTGCATGGTCACTTCCCCGTCCGCAATCACGACGATGCTGTCCGCAATGTTCAGGATCCGTTCCTGATGAGAGATGATAAGGATCGATCCGTTAATGGATTCTCTCATCCCTTCAAATACACGGATCAGATTGTTAAAGCTCCAGAGGTCGATCCCTGCCTCCGGCTCGTCAAAGATGGAGAGCTTTGTGCCTCTCGCGATCACCATGGCGATCTCTATCCGCTTCAGTTCTCCGCCTGACAGGGACGCGTTGACCTCCCTGTTAATGTAATCTTTCGCGCAGAGTCCCACTTCCGACAGGTATTTGCACGCTCTGTTCAGCGATAACGGCTCCCCGTGCGCCAGATTGATCAGATCCAGTACCGTCAGTCCTTTAAAACGCACCGGTTGCTGGAATGCGAAACTGATTCCTTTCTTCGCACGGTCTGTGATAGACAACTCTGTAATGTCCTCTCCGTTGAACAAAATACGTCCCGACGTTGGCTTCACGATACCAGCGATGATCTTTGCCATCGTGGATTTTCCGCCGCCGTTCGGTCCCGTGACCGCTACGAAACTGTCTTCTATCTTCAAATTTACATGTTTCAGAATTCCTTTTTCTTTGGAATCTTCTGTAACCTGATAACAGATATCCTGTAACTCGAGCATATATCCGCCTCCTGTGTATCATTTTCCATGGAGCGCCGGCGGCACTCCATTAAATTATGATAACAGTGTAGAAATTCTTTGGCAAGACCTATTTCGGGAAATCTCAGGAAGTTTTTTTCTCAGTTTTTTTCCGGTTTTTTCTCACGTACCGGAACAGTCCCGCCGCGGCAGCGCACAAAACTGCTGCGGCAGCGGCGCCCTCCCATGCCGGAACTTTTTCCAGTTCTAAAATGTACCCGCTTTTTTCCATATGCAGATCAGCGGCCAGAAAACTGCCTGTCTTTTCAGTCTCCGGCATACCGTCCGCCAACGCAGTTTCTCCGGAAATCACAGCCAGACAGTTCCCCCTACGGGAGCTTTTCACTCTCAGGGAAACCTCTGATCTCAGGTTCTCCTCCTGATCAATCTGATAAACGTAAACGCCTTTTAACCGATAAGCGCCGGACAGCCCCTGTTCTTCCAGCATCTGCTCGAAACTCGCTGATTTTTCCTCGGACACTTCTCTGACTTCCAGCGAGCTGTCCGGATAAAATTCTCCTCCCAGCAGGATCTGTACATTCCCATCTTCCGTACCTGCCGACAGAGAAGGAATATACGCACGGTATATGGAATGCACCGACAGATTCCTCCTGACAGAGCTCAGATCCTTGCTCTCCCAGAAAACATATTCCCCTTCAGGAGCGTCAAGCTGCGGATAGTCTTCCTCCGGCAGACTGTCCCCATAAGAAAAACTGCCCTGCCATACGACATCGTCTCCATCCACAAAGCGCACGGTAAATTCCCGGAAATTCCCGGGCATGTCATTTATCGACAGCATTTCCTCATAGCTTACCGACGCAGCTTCGCTCTGCCTGGTCACTCCGTCCACGGCCCCGCTGCCGTTATCTACAAAATAGTTGTCATTCACAGTTCCTTTTGCATCTCCCGCGACGGCTCCTCTGTACGCGCCTTCTTCATCGGGTTCCAGATAGGCACAGATATAGCATCCGCTGATATCTTCTCCCTTTCCTGCCGCGCCTCCCAGATAGGATTTGCCGCCAACGCCTCCCAGGAAATAACAGTCCCGGATCAAAAGTTCCGACCGTCCGGCAATTCCGCCCACATAGCTTCCGTCCTCTGCCTGTACATCCTCATAACTCTCGCAGGAAGCAATCACGCCATAATCTGCCTTTCCCGCAATGCCTCCGGCATAGTCTTTCTCCACCAGCACCGCCGCCGTATTGACACAGTCCATGACAAGCGCCTGGACATGTCTGGTGATCGTCTCTTCTTCATCATTTTCATCCTCGTCTTTTTCGCCCAGAAGATCCGACATCCATCCGGAGATGTCCCCGGCCCCGTCTTTTGAAATACTTCCGACGATTCCGCCGCCCTGGCTGTCCGCCCGGATCTCTCCGGAATTATCACAGGATACGATCTTCCCGTTTTCTTCCGTCCCGTCCATCAGTTCCGACATATCCACGTAAACGGACCGGTCTTCGATCCTGCGCGACAAATCGTCCAGGGTGTCGGACAGGATTCCCCGGATATTTTTAAAACACTGTTTCATATCATCCATGCGGTCCGACAGCGTATCCAGATCGCTCTCCAGAGCGGTGCCCGTCAGATCTGCCTGATCGGAAACGCCGTCACCCCGGCTCTGCAGATCTTCTCTCATCCCATCCAGTTCGTCCCCGAAATCATCCAGCGTGTCCTGGACAGATGAAATCACCGCCTGAATCTGATCGTCCATTGTGATAAAATCCTGACGCAGACTCTCCGCTCTTCCCGGCAGCGTGCCGAGGGTTTCCACGATTCCCTGCAGCTGGACGCGGATATCTTCACCGAGCTCTTTTAGTTCCTGTATCAAAGCAGCCGCCTGGGCAGCCTCCGCTTCTCCCGGAAGCAGGGATCCTTCCGTTGTCTGCACATATGCCACCCGAATCATCCTGCCTGCGGCGGAGGCGGTATCCGCCCCCTCTTCTTCCTCCGCGGACTCCTCCGGTTCTGCAGCAGGTTCCGCAGTCTCTACATCGGACGTTTCTGTCTCCACGGCGGGCTCCTCCTGCGCCGCGGCGGGTTCCTCTGCATCAGCGGCAGATTCCCCTGTCTCAACGGCGGGTGCCTCCGGCTCCTCCTGCGCCGCGGCAGATCCCTCCGCATCAGTGGCAGGTCCCTCTGTCTCAGCGGCGGGTGTCTCCGGCTCCTCCCCGGATTCCTCTGGCCCCGCGTCGGACGTCTCCTGTTCGTCGGCAGTTCCTTCCTCCGCCGGGACATCGTCGGTTTCTCCCGGGTCTTCCGCCCCGGCTCCGGCGCTCTGCAGATACCCCTCCAGTGCCTTCAGTTTTTCTTCAAGCTCACCCATCTGAGCCTGATACTGCTCCAAAACTGTCTGGAGCTCCCCTCCGGTCTGCTCCGCATACGGTTTCAGCAGTTCCAGAATCTCCTGCATGCGCTGCATGTCGTTTCTGATCTGAGCCGTCCGTTCTGTCAGGGCTTCCAGATCCATGCCGAGCTGCATACCGTCGATCGTATCTTCCAGCGCGTCGATCCGGTCCTGCAGTTCATTCCGTCCTTCTTCCGCAAGATTTCCATAATCATCCAGATAGCCGCTGACCGACGCGCGGAGGCTTTCCAGCTGGTCCGACAGCGCATCCACATTATCCCACAGATGGTCCCCAGTCTGCTCCGCGGCGTCCGCAAAAGCATCCGCCGCGTCGGACAAGGCGTCCAGCTCGTCTTCCAGTTCCCCGCGGTACTCCCGGTCATAGGCAGCCGCTTCGTAAGGCTCAAAATATCCTGCTATTCCTCCTACGCATTCTCCGCCGGACACGACGCCCTCATTCCGGCTGTAAGTCAGGCTGCCGCTCTGGCTTCCTGCAATTCCTCCCACAGCTTTTCCCAGATGCTCGTATCCCACGGTACCCTGGTTGACACAGTACGCGATCGTACCGGACGACACGCCGGCGATTCCTCCGGTACGATCCGAGCGCTCATCCTTTGCAAGGCCTGTCACAGCATTCGGAATAGAGACTTCCATTCCGCCGTCCCCGTCCATCTCCTTTTTTACTTCCTGGCTGGTATTGATTCCTCCGGTATTGACACAGTCGGTGACAATTCCCTCATTACAGCCGGCGATCCCTCCGGTACTCTCCCTTCCGTCGATCAGCGCCTCATTCGTACACCGCTGTATTTTCCCGGTCTCCTGGTTCACCCCGGCGATTCCTCCGGTCTGGTTCTGCCCGTTCAGTGTCCCGCGGCTGACGCAGTTTCGTATAGTACCTGTGTTGTTCCCGGCTATGATCCCCACATGTTCCTGGTCTTCACCGCCCAGTATCTCTGCTTCCACCGTCAGATTAAGAATCGAGCCATCTTCTCCCACATACCGGAACAACCCGTAGTCCGACGTCCCTTCCTCCAGAACCAGTCCCGTGATCTGATGACCGTTTCCGTCAAACGTCCCATTCATCACAGGTATACAGATATCCTGATACCCGCTCAGATCCAGATCCGCCTCCAGACGGAAAATTATCCCGGTGGAAAACGTTTCTTCCCTGCATTGATCCGCCAGAATCAGGAGTTCATCCTCACTGGAGACCGGGATGGGCTGTGGCTCCTCCGCCTGTACATGTATTCCTGTCTGTGCTGTTAAAATCGATGCCGTCAATATGGCAGCCAGCATCATTTTTATTTTCTGTGTAACTTTTCTTTTCATAATCAACGTCCCTCCGTCGGCCGCGCGTTCTGTCTCTGATGTCCGTGTATTCTTCTCATTCTCCGTATATTCCATTTTACGCTGCTCTTCTGTATCAGGCCGTCAAAAACATACAAGAGCTGCGGCAGCACCAGCATGACCAGGACAATCGAAGTCAGCGTTCCGGTTCCCAGTGTTGTCCCCAGAGAAGCGATCACGGAGTTGGAGGTCATCTGTCCGATCAGAAATCCTGCCACGGTCAGGATGCTTCCGGAAGTAATAATCGTTGCGAAACACTGACTCAGGGTTTCTACCACCGCGGTTTTCTTATCCTTTATCGTTTTTCTCAATTCCACGTAACGGTTTGTAATGACGATCGCGTAGTCGATCGTGGCTCCCATCTGTATCGAACTGACGATCAGATAGCTAAGAAAAAACATTGGCGTTCCCGTGACCGTCGGCATTGAAAAATTAATCCAGATACTGCTCTGTATAGTCGCCACCATGATAATCGGAAGACTGTACGAACGGAATGTAAAAAACAGGATTACCAGCACAAAAACAGCCGTCAATATGCTGATCATCACATTATCGGTCAGAAATGATTTGCTCAGATCATAATCACTGGTAGAATCCCCGACCACATAGACTTCATTATAATATTTCGCCGCGATTTCTCTCACCCTGTCAATCGTCGCAAATGTCTCATCGCCTTCTACCGGGCCGGACATGGTGAATAAGAGACGGGAATATTCTTCTCCTTCCAGCTGGTTCCTCGCTTCGCTGATCTGTTTGTGCATGTCCTGAATATCCTGCGACAAATCCTCCGGGAAATCAAACGTCTCATTTTCTTCTTCTCCATAAAGGAAATCGATCATGGAGATGAGCGGAATCTCAAATTCGTCAATGGAGTCCAGAAACGCGCCGTATTTTTCCTCTTTCCAGGCATAGAACCGGTACAGAAGCCTGACTGTCTCCATATCCATACCTGTGACCTCCGCCATCTCGCGGGGGTTCAGACGGTCAGTCAGGACGTATTTCTCATCCTCGTCGACCGCAATGTTCGCCAGTCCCATCGTCGATTCCACCTGATCCAGCTCTTCGATCTCCGCCATAACGGCGGCTTCTCTTTCATAGTCTCCTTTCGGCACTACCACTGCCATACTGTTATCCAGTTCAAATTTTTCCGAAATCTCCTTTTTGGAAGTCAGATATTCATTCATCTTTGCAGATTCTACAGAATTGACATCATATATGTACGGACAGTTTCCCGACAGCCAGATACCCAGCGCCGCCGCACACACAAAAACGGGCAGCGTTACTTTCCGCACACCGACGACCAGTCTTCCCCACCCGTCGATCCTGGGAACAAAGCTTTTGTGCATCGTCCTTTCTATATACCGTTCTCCAAACATAATCAGGGAAGGCATAAACCCGAACACGGAAAGCATGCTCATAACAATCGCCTTTGCCATCACCCTTCCCAGGTCCATCCCTATACCGAACTGCATGAACATCAGCGCCACCATTCCGGCAATCGTGGTCAGGGAACTGGAGGCGATCTCCGGGATCCCTTTTGTCAGCGCACGGATCAGGGCTTCTTCACTGCTGACCAGCGCTTTTTCTTCCATATAACGATGGAAGAGGATAATCGCGTAATCGATCGCGAGAGCCAGCTGAAGTACGACGCCCACCGCGTTTGTGATGAATGAAACCGTTCCGAAGATAAAATTCGTTCCCATGTTCAGCACAGCGGCCATACCGAACGTCAGCATAAAAATCGGGATCTCTGCATACGTGCCCGAAGTGAACCACAGAACCAGAACGATGATCACCACCGCGATGACCAGAATCACTCCCATCTCCCTCTGCAGTTCCGCGCTGTCATCTTTATCCACCGTAGTGTAAACCCAGGCGTCGTAATCTTCCAGAAGATCCCGGATTTCCGCCATGGCATGCTGAACAGCTGCATCTTCCTCTTCGCCCTCAAATGTGACGCTGTACAGCGCGGACAGATCACGGTACACATCCCGGAGCGCTTCTTCGTCCGTGACCTCTCCAAGTTCCTCTGCCTCTTCATCACTTTCCTCATAAAACTCCACTTCGGAAACACCACGGATCTCACTCAGACGGTCTGCCAGCTCCTGCGCGGCACGGAAATCAATATTATCCACCATCACCTTCGCGGTTCCCAGCGTAACAAACTGTTCCTCCATCAGATCGAGCCCCTGCCGCGTCTCCGTGTCCTCTGCCAGATAACTGGTCAGTTCATTTTCCACTTCTACTCTTGGGATCATAAAAAGACAAAAAACAAACAGGACCATGAAACCTGCAAAAATCTGGTTTCTCCTGCCTACAATCCATTCTGCTGTCTTCCTCAAGTCTCTTCCTCCTTGCTTCGATGTTACAAGTGTAACACCCGTGTCAGGTATCATAATACAAAACACGATGCGAGACAAGCGCGCAGAACCGGATTGTGACAAAACTGCCCTGTTTGTTTTTAAAGAATATTCATGACGCCGGTCAAAGTTCCGGAGTCTCATTTTTCAGAAGGAGATCCGCCATCTGTCCCGGAGATTCTTTCATTCCGTTTTCCATCCAGCATAAGATAAGCATGCCAAACTTTCCGGCTTCTCCATAAATCCAGTATTCGGTCTCCGGGGATTGTTCCATTCCGAAAACATATTCCGCCAGATACCCGCAGTACTGGATCAGGTTTTTCATGATCCGGTCATACAGCTTGGCATGATACACATTTTTCAGAAGCAGGTGATTCTCCCCGCAGATGCGGAAGAGTTCTTCCCCCAGCCATTTTTTGTCAGGATTTTGCATCTCCCGGATCCGGCTTAAAAGATTCCGGAATACTTCATCGGCATATTGTTCCAGGATATCGTCTTTCGACTTATAAAGCCGATAATACGACATACGGGAAACTCCCGCTTTTTTTGCGATCTCCGTGATCGTAATATCTTCATATGGCTTCTTTTCCATTAAAAGTAAGAGTGCCGTATACAGGCACTCTTTCGTCATTGTCTCTATTTTTTTGTCCGTCGTATGCTCCGTCATCTCATTTCTCCTGAGCGCGTCTATTTTGCCACAGGCGCAAGCAAAACTTTTCCTGTTCCGCGATATACGTTGACCAAACCTTCTCCGGATGCTGCGGAACCGATCAGAGATTTTCCGGAACGTTCCACTGTAAATTCCAGGCTTCCGCTCCAGGCAATCGCCATATTGCCGTCCACTTTCAATACATCATTATTCAGCGTGATCTCGATCAGCTCCTCACGGGGACTCACAGACTCCAGACACACTACTCCCGATCCGCTCAGGCCCAGATTGAACAGGCCTTCTCCTCCCGCCACTGCGGACGAAATATTGGATCGCATCACTGCTTTATGCTTCAGGCTGGATTCACATGCCAGAAAAAGACCGTCGTCCAATACGATCGACCCATTCCAATCGCTTACATCTTCCAGAAGAAGATATCGGTAAGTCGGTTCAAGCACCAGGACGCCGTCTCCGGTGTATTCCGGTTTGATCGCGGATTCGCCCGTCACCTTGCCTCTTACGGCTTTGCCGAACAGATCCCCCACACCTTTGATCCCGGTCGTAGCGTTCACATTGCCCGCCATCCACTGCATGGCCCCTGCCTGTATGGTAACGTTCGCCTTGCTCAGATCGCAGATCACCTGACGTCTGCGCACATTCATCTCATTGCAGAAATACGCGTTCTGCGCGCTGGACGGCGTGACGCTCAAATCCCGGAGATATTCCACAGTCGTAAAAGCTCCGCGGTTCTCCAATATCCGAATATCGTCGTTGTCTGTAAAATTCTTGATCTGAAACATAATACCCTCCTCCTTGGAATTAACTCTATAATCTCATTATATTTCAAATCTGCCCGGAGCACAACTTAAGGTTCTCTTAAATATTATAGTATTTCCAGCAGCTCCGACATCTTTTCCACCGGGATCTGTCCGGGAGCCGACGCGGTACCGGCGGAAGCGAAGGTCACTGCCGATCCGGTCAGCCTGCCGCTCATCCTGCTGACCGCGCCCAGCTCTCCCATGGACATGGTTATCACCGGGATCCGCATCTCCCGGTCAGCCTGTAATGTGGCCTGCATAAGGTTCAGCACTTCCTGCTCTTCACAAGGCATCACCGCCAGTTTGGCCGCGTCCGCTCCCAACTCTTCCATGCTGAGCAGCCGATTTCTCATATCCTCCACAGAGGGCGTGCTTTCAAAATCATGGCTGGACGCGATCACCCGGCATCCGTGCAGCTGCAGCAGCCGGATTGCCGAAGAAGCATGCTCGCCAAGCCGAAAGACCTCCAGATCCACCATGTCCGCGCATCCCGAAGCGGCCGCCGCCTGGCAGAGGCGCAGATATGCTTTCTGATCCGCCGTGTACTGCCCGCCCTCTGCAGCCGTCCGGCAGGTAAACAGAAGCCTTTTCTCTCCCAGCCGTTCCTTTATCCCCTGCAGGGTCATGATCACATATTCCGGACTGTCCGCGCGCTCATAAAAATCTGCCCTCCACTCCGCGAGATCCACAGAAAGACTGCGGATCCGTTCTGCCTCCTGCCAGATCTTTTCCTGCTCTGTCTCTACGATCGGCACGCAGATGCCGGGGCGTACTTTTCCGAAAGTATCTTCTGCTGTCAACCAAGTCTTTTTCATCATCCGCACCTTACCTGAAATATTTCTCTTTGATCAGTTCCACCGGCATCTCTTTCCCGGTCCAGAGAGAAAAAGCATAGGCTCCCTGATACAGGAGCATATACAGTCCGTTGAACGCGGGGCATCCTGCTTCTTTCGCCATCTTCAAAAAGCGCGTCTCTCTGGGATTGTAGATCACATCTGATACGATCAGCTCCGGACGCAGGTAAGAAGCATCCGGGAGAAGGCATCCGTCTTCCCTGGGACTCATACCCACCGAGGAAGCGTTGACCAGTATTGCGCTGTCTTCGATACTTTTTCTCATCTGATCCGTATCCCTCAATTCATACATGCAGATCCGGCAGTCCGTACTCTCATTGACCCGGCTCACCACCTGGGATACCGCATCCCAGGACGCTCCCGGTCTGGCAAAGAGATCGATCCCGCGCACGCCGTCCAGCGCCGCCTGCGCGATGATGGAAGCGGCCGCTCCCCCGGCCCCGAACAGTGTCATCTTCCCTCCAATGATCTGGTATCCTGCGTCCTTTACCGCGCGCATGTAGCCTTTCCCGTCTGTATTGTATCCGGTAAGCACTCCGTTCTCCTGCACCACCGTATTCACAGACCCGGTCAGCCGGGCCTCCTCGGACAGCACGTCCACGCGTTCGCACATGGCCCGTTTAAAAGGCATCGTACAGTTCCATCCCCTGGCATTCATGGCGATCAATCCGTCTACAGCCTGCTCAAAACGGTCCTCTTCCACATCAAACGCCAGATACACATAATCCAGTCCATGATAGTGAAACGCTTCATTATGCATGGCCGGAGAGATACTGTGTTTCGCCGGGTGCCCCAGCAGACAGGTCAGGCCTGTATATCCGGTAATGGGCAATTCTCTCATTTTTTCTCCTCCATTTACTGTATGCGCAAAAAGAAGCCCTCGCGTGACAGTTCTCTCATACCGCTCCGCGATGGCTTCCCCTATCTTCGTTTTTACCTGTTCTTCTGGAAAAACTGCGGAATTTTAATCTCCTGTTCCTCCACAGAACTCTCCGGCTTCTTAAAGGTCTTCAGGCCTGGAAGAGGCTGAACTGATGTCTTCTTAAGCTCCGGTTTCTTCAAACCGGACACAGGTGTCTGTGTCTTCTGGCCTACCGGTCGGTAAGCCGGCAGAACAGATTTCGCTCCGGCGGTATCCTGAAGGCCGGTAGCGATCACGGTAATGCTGACTTCATCTGTATGACTGGAATCATACATGGCTCCAAAGATCACATTCGCGTCCTCGCCTACCTGCTCCTGTACATAGCTTGCCGCCTCGTTGGCATCAATCAGAGAGATATCACCGGATACATTGATGATGACATGAGTCGCTCCGGCGATAGTAGTCTCCAGAAGAGGACTGGTTACAGCCTGTTTTACCGCCTCCAGCGCCTTGTCGTCCCCTCTTGCCGTACCGATACCGATATGCGCAATACCCTTGTCAGTCATGACTGTCTGTACATCTGCGAAGTCAAGATTGATCAGGGCAGGCATATTGATCAGATCCGTGATCCCCTGTACTGCCTGCTGCAGCACCTCATCCGCTTTCTTTAAAGCTTCAGGCATGGTCGTCCTGCGATCCACAATCTCCAGAAGTTTGTCATTAGGAATCACAATCAGCGTATCCACAGACTCTTTTAACTTTTCAATCCCCAACAGCGCATTATTCATGCGCTGTTTTGCCTCAAAACGGAAAGGCTTCGTCACAACTCCCACCGTCAGGATGCCCATCTCTTTGGCTGCTTTTGCAAGTACCGGAGTAGCTCCCGTACCGGTTCCGCCGCCCATGCCGCAGGTCACAAATACCATATCCGCTCCCTGAATGGCTTCCTTCAGTTCCTCAATACTCTCTTCTGCCGCCTTCTCTCCAATTTCAGGCTTCGCGCCTGCTCCAAGTCCCTTGGTCAGCTTCTCGCCGATCTGGATGGCAGTCGGAGCTTTACAAAGCTTCAGAGCCTGCTTGTCCGTATTAACCCCGATAAACTCTACTCCACCGATCTGCTCATCTACCATTCTATTTACAGCATTATTTCCTGCTCCGCCTACACCGATCACGATGATACGGGCAGCTGCTTCAGTTTCATTCGTCATGATTTCCAACAAGGCAATTATCCTCCTTCAAACACGATATCCCACGCTATCTTACAATACTATTATTCTAGCCCCTTTTGCATAAATACGCAACTACATTTTTGCGGTTTTATGCATTTTTTTCAGGCTTATTTGGCTGCTTCCAACGAGATGTGGGTACTCTCATCGGTATAATTTTCCATATGTAGTGTTCCGGTCTTATCTTCAAGATCCGGCTCCAGCTGTTTAAGCCTGGCCACCTTCTCATCCAGATTGTCTCCTTCTCCAAGAGCCACCCGGACGCCTCCCATCTGGAAATACAATTCTCCCGCACTGCCGAACCGGATTTCATCCGGCTTCAGATCATATTTGGAAAGCAGCTGTGTCACATCCAGAATTGTGTCAAAGATACTTTCGTCCTCCACACGCAGAGTCTGATACAGAGTCAGCTCTTTAAAAGATAATCCGCTGATCAGCGGCACGTCCTCCATCACTTCCTCTGAAATCTCCACCACGATTCCATCCTTGTCAAAGTACACATTTTTCCCCAGATACCGCACATACGCCACGATACTTTTTTCATATACCCGGATCGTGACGCTGCCTGGCGAATCGATCGTCACTTCCATCGTATCAATGAAGGGAATTTCCGGCTGTTCCATGTAGTGATACTGAAAATAAAGATACAAAGAATTTCTTTTATACCCGTCCTGTATCACAAAATCCGCAATTTCTTCTTTTGTATAATACTCATTCCCGATCACGGTCACCTGGCGGATCTGAAAAAAGCCCGCAACAGACAAAAGCAGTACCGCTACAACTGCCAGTACCGCTGTTGCCAGAATCACTTTTTTGATACCTTTTTTCTTCTCATGATACCGCATCTGTCCCAGATCATTTCCTTTGCTTTTCTGCTTATTGTACCATAATCCCCAGTTTTTTCAAATCCCCAATTATATCTTCATAACCGCGCTTCACATATTCCATTCCCCGGACACAGGTCTCCCCTTCTGCTGCCAGCGCCGCCATAATCAGGGCTGCCCCGCCGCGCAGTTCTTTTGCCTCCACCTGAGCGCCGTGCAGTCTGGAGTTTCCTTCCATCAGGACAAAAGACTCTTCCCCCTCGATGTCCGCCCCCATGCGCCGCAGTTCCGGCACGATCTGGAAACGTGCCTCAAAGACTCTCTCCTCGATAAAGCTCATACCGGACGCCACAGACAGTACTGCCAGCAGCACCGACTGCAGATCTGTGGGGAATCCCGGATAGGGCGCCGTCACCACATAGGGAACCGGACTGCACTGGCGGTCCATACGTACATAAATCCAGTCATCTTCCGATTCCACATGGGCCCCCAGTTTCTCCAAAAGTGTGGGAATTCCTCCCAGATGCGCCACAGGCACATGCAGGAGCCGGATATCCCCTTGTGTAAGAAGCGCCCCGAACAGATACGTCCCGGCTACGATCCGGTCTGCCGGGACGATATATTCTGCCGCATGGAGCTTTTTCACCCCTTCAATCTCTACAAGAGAAGTACCCTCCCCACGGATCCTGGCTCCCATTTTTTTCAAAAAGCATGCCAGTTCCACTATCTCCGGCTCCATAGCCGCACCATGGATCGCCGTTCTGCCTTCCGCCAGCACGGCTGCCAGCAGAATGTTCTCCGTAGCTCCCACACTGGGAAAATCCAGATAAATCTCTGCTCCGCGTAACTTCTGTACTTCTCCTACCAGGGCGTCTTCCCGTTGTCCGAAGATCACGCCCATCTGCTGAAGCGCCTTCAGATGCAGATCAATAGGACGTTTGCCGATAGTGCATCCGCCGGGATATGGAAGTTCCGCCCGATGCAGACGTCCCAGCAGACTTCCCAGAAGCACCAGCGTCGAACGCATCTTGCCTCCTCCGGTTCCCGTGATCCGGTGATTGCCCAGCTGCCGGGTATCCACGATCAGCATATGTCCTTCCCAGCGAGATCTGCACCCCGCCATTTCCAGCATTTCCAGCATATGGTCCACATCAGAAATATGCGGACAGTGATGCAGCAAAAATACTCCCGATCCCAGTACCATGGCCGCCAGAATCGGCAAGGCCGCATTTTTGGATCCTTGTATCAGCAATTCCCCATGCATTCTCTGGGGACCTTTGATATACAGTTCATTCCCGTCCAAATCCATTCCCTCCACGCCCGTCTCGCGGGTCTGCCGCTATATACCAGTATATGCGTTCTTTCCTCTCAATGTTCCTTCTTCACCTCTCTGGATACACTCAGAGCCAGACCGATCTCTGCCAGCAGAAAAACCACGGACGTGCCTCCATAGCTGATAAAAGGAAGCGTAATGCCGGTATTGGGTATGGTATTGGTCACTACAGCAATATTCAGGATTACCTGGATCATGATATGTCCCATAATTCCAGCCGCCAGGAGGGAACCGAACAAATCCTGCACGTGCGTGCTGATCACCATCAGCCTCCAGATCAGAAGTCCGAAAAGCAGAATCACCCCAACCGCGCCGGACAGCCCCAGTTCCTCACATATGATGGAAAAGATCATGTCATTCTGCGCCTCCGGCACAAATCCCAGTTTCTGCATGCTGTTGCCCAGCCCCACCCCAAAGATTCCTCCTGATCCGATAGCGTAAAGTCCCTGCATGGTCTGATATCCCTTTTCGTAAAGTTCCGGGTTTCGCCAGATAGCCAGACGCTCCAGACGATAGGACTCTACGCTCAGGAAAATGCTGATAAATCCGGTTCCCAAAAGTCCCATCCATATGAAAGGAAGATATCTTGGATTCGCCACAAAGATCAGAATCACCGCGATTCCCAGGATAATGACCGCAGTGCTCAGATTATTGGTCCCCACCAGTCCTACAATGGGCAGCACCGCCAGGATCACCAGAAACATATATTTCCAGGATCTCATATGCGACGCCTGACGGCTGACGATCGCCGCCAGCAATACTACTACAGCCAGTTTGGCAAATTCCGAAGGCTGAAAAGAAAGCGGTCCCAGCGCCAGCCATCTTTTGGATCCGTTATACTCCTGCCCCACAAACAATACCGCTGTAGACAAGAGCAAAGACAGCAGATATCCGGGGACAGCCGCTCGGATCCAGATATGATAATCTATCTGCGACACCAGATACATTGCCATCAGACCGATACTGCTGGCAAAAAGCTGCTTTTTAAAATAATAGGCAGGATCTGCGAATTTGACCCTGCCATTATACGCGCTCGTACTGTAGAGAATGACCAGTCCGAATACAGCCAGGATCAGAACCAGGATCAGGAGTACATAATCTACAGATTCTTTCGTATCTGCCTGCCTCTGATTCGCCATGTTTTCCTCCGGCTTCTCATGCGTCTCTTATTTAGTTTATGCGCGTACCCGCAAAAAAAGAATCCCGCTTCCGCAGGATTCTTCTCCTCAGATCGCCGCAAGCGCCACCAAGCAGCACAGAGCGGTTATAATAGAAAACACCGTCACCACACGTGTTTCCGACCATCCGCATTTTTCAAAATGATGATGAATCGGCGCCATCTTAAAAAATCTTTTTCCATGTGTCGCTTTAAAATAAGTAACCTGAATAATCACCGAGAGCACCTCAACCAGATAGATCAGCCCCACAATCAGAAGAAACAGCGGAAGCCGCATCATATATGCCGCGGACGCCACGAAGCCTCCCAGCGCCAGTGAACCCGTATCTCCCATAAATACACTGGCAGGATATACGTTAAACAGCAAAAACCCCAGAAGGCCCCCTGTCACCGCACAGGTCACCGGAGCGATGCCGCTGTTCGTCCCCACAGCCACCACAGTAAAAAACACCGCCACCATCACTGTTACACTGGCCGCCAGACCGTCCAGGCCGTCCGTAAAATTTGTACCGTTCACCGTACCTATCACTGCGAAGAACAGAAGCGGAACCGCCAGCCAGCCGATATCCAGATATTTTCCTCCGCTGAAAGGAATCAGCATCGTCAGTCCTATATCCGATATCTGCACCATATAATATGCAAATACTGCTGTGACCACCAGCTGCCCTGCCATCTTCTGCGCGGGCGTCAGTCCCTCTGAGCGGCGCAGCACTACTTTGATAAAATCGTCCAGAAATCCCACCACACCGAAACCTACCGTCATAAACAGAACCGGAATAATCTTTGGAAAATCTTTCACATAAAAGAGAGACGTCACTACCACACCCAGCAGGAAGATGATCCCTCCCATGGTGGGTGTGCCATTCTTTTTCAGGTGGGTTTGCGGTCCGTCGTCACGCACTGTCTGTCCCACTTTCAGTTTTCTCAGTATGGGAATGATCACCGGTCCTGCCGCCGCACTGATAACAAAAGACAGAAGTACCGGAACAGCCACGCCAAAATCCATCATTTTTCACACCTCAACATTCATTCTTTCGTTTTCATTCTTTAAGAGTATACGTCTTTTACGGCTGATTATCAACCTGAATCAAATATTTTTATAGGATATAAGATCGCCGAAGGGCATAAGAAAAAGCAGGTAATGGGAATCGAACCCACCTCTCCAGCTTGGGAAGCTGGCGTTCTACCGATGAACTATACCTGCGAACGAAAATATTATACAACAATGAATTCAAAAAAGCAAGAAAATTTTCCCTGTAAACTTATCATAGATTTCCCGGAATACGACAAAACAGAAAAAGACCCCGCCGCCGAACAGCGGCGGGAAACATGGCCAGGGGCCCCTGCGGCAGGAAATAAGGAACCCCTTTCAAAGTTCGCATTTACTCCTGTTCTTCTGTACCTTTTATCAGACTTTCATCCTTCTCAATCCCCAGATATGGCAGAATATTCGCGAAAATCTCCTTTACCACCGGAGCGCACACGGTGCCGCCATAGTAGACGCCCTGCGGATCATGAACGATACAGACCGCCAGTACCTGCGGGTCGTTGGCCGGAGCAAATCCCAGAAATGAAGAGATGTATTTGTTGGCGCTTCTGGGAAGCGTCTGGGATGTGGCCGTCTTGCCCCCGATTCGGTACCCTTCCAGATAAGCTTTATTTCCGGAGCCCTCGGATACTACTTTCTCCAGAATCTCCCTCATCTGCGCGGAAACTTCTTCGGTCACGATTCTTTCCTGTACTTCATAATCAAATTCTTTCAGAACCTGCCCCGAAGAACGTTCCTGGACCGCCACAGCGAAGTGCGGCGTGATCCTTCTTCCTCCGTTAATTACGGAACTTGCCATCGTTGCAAGCTGTACCGGCGTGATCTGAAACGACTGGCCAAATGTCATCGTCGCCAGCTCCACTTCGCCGATATTCTCTTTTTGATGCATGATCGTGGACGCTTCCCCCGGGATATCGATGCCGGTTTCGGTGAGGAGTCCATAGTCCACAAACGTGTCATAAAACAGATCCGTACCCATGGCAAGGCCCATCGTCATCAGGGCCGGATTACAGGAATTCATAATTGCGTGGGTAAAATCCTGATCCCCATGCCCACCGGCCTTATGGCAGCGGATCCTCCGGTCTTCCACAATCTTATACCCGGGACAGTTAAAATGGTCTTCCAGCGTGCAGGTCCCGGTCAGCAGCGCTGCGGAAGAAGTAAAAATCTTAAACGTGGATCCAGGCTCATAAGTGTCATTGACGCTCTGATTCCGCCACATCTGGTTCAATGCGTCCTGTTTTTGTACTTCTGTCATCAGAGAAACATCTTCTCCCGTATTCAAGGTAAACGGATCATTCAGGTCAAATTCCGGCACATTGACACAGGCATAGATTTCTCCGTTCTGCGGATTCATAATCAATATAGAGACGTAGTCCGCCTGTTTTGCTTCCATGACCTTCAGCGCTTCCTGCTGCGCGTAGGACTGAATGTTATAATCCAGGCTGACCACAAGATCATTGCCGGGCACCGACTCCACCCGCTCCTCTTTGGCGTTCTCGATCTCGATGCCTCTGGCGTCCGTCAATGTCAGGATCGTTCCCGGAATTCCTTCCAGATACTCGTCATACATGACCTCCAGGCCGATGATTCCCTGATTGTCGCTCCCCGTAAATCCCAATACCTTGGAAGCCAGTTCGTCATACGGATAATAACGCTTAAAATCTTCGTCCACCTTCACCCCGGCATAGTGATAAGCCCGGATAGCATCCCCCACCTCTTTGTCCACATTGGACTGAATCCGCTCAATCGAACTTACTTTTTCCACCCGGCTGCGCACTGTTTCCTCTGACAGTCCCAGTTCCTTGCAGAGCATCTGGATCACCGCTTCCGGATCCTCGATCTGGCTGTGTATCACGGAGATGGTGCAGACAGTCCGGTTATCGGCCAGTACCGTACCGGTCCGGTCAACGATCCGTCCCCTGGCCGCTTTGATGCTCCGCTCTCTCTCATGAAGATCCTGCGCCAGTTCCTGGTAATATTCTGACTCAAATATCATAAGATAAACCAGTCTCCCCGCAAGGACGGCCATCATGCCAAAACAGGCAAAAAATACGATCAGTATCTTTTTTTTGTGAAAAGTCATACAATGCACAAAAACACCTCATAAGACTTTTTTGTTCCAAATCTATGAAACATTTTCTTGTCTTATGAGGCGTTAAATCATTCAAATCCAGTTATTCTGTCGGATCCGCATCGGGATTTTCTTCCGTCGCAATCTCCGGCTGCACGTCTACCAGATTCTGATTGACCGGAGTATCTCCCAGAACAGAATCGTCCTCCTCGTCCACACTTTCCGGATCCGGCATCTGCACGGTCTCCCCGGTCTGCGGATCTATGAGAGTTCCATCTTCCGGAGTCTCTTCTTCCTCTTCTTCCGCAGGCGTCTCCTCTGCAGCTTCTTCTTCCTGCGCAGCTTCCACTTCATCCACCATATCTTCCGGAATCTCCTCAGTCGGATAGATATTCAGATACGGAAGAGCTTCTTCCATGATGTTTTTCCAGATCTCCATTGCGAAAGAACTGGAGGACTGCTTTTCTGCGTTTGGTTCATCCACCACCACATAGAGCACGACTTCCGGATTCTCCGCCGGCGCGAATCCGATAAAGGATACCAGATAATTGGTTTTATCTCTTGGGATCTTCTCCGCCGTACCGGTCTTGCCTCCCATAGCGTATCCCGCTATACGCGCGGCTTTTCCGGTAGCGTTATTGCCATTGGCGTCTGTCTCTCCATACATAGTGTTGTACAGGTACTGACGAATCAGAGATGATGTTTTTGAAGAGACCGGCTCTCTTAAAACCACAGGCTCAATGTTCTGTACAGTTCCTCCATTGCTGTCCAAAATCCTTTTCACCACATGGGGCTGATAGTAATACCCCCCGTTGATGCAGGCAGAAAATGCCGCAGCCATCTGTATCATCGTCACATTATAGTTCTGCCCGAAAGAATTAGTCGCCAGATCTGTGGATCCCATCACCAGATTCTCGCTGGGTGCCGTGTCTTCCGAATAATAAAGAAGACTGTCCGTACGGGCTTCTCCCGGCAGATCGATCCCGGTGCGCAGTCCCAGATTGAACATATTCTGATACTTGGAGAAATCTTCTTCTCCTACCTTCGCCGCGATCTGCATCAATGCGTCATTGCAGGAGAACATCAGCGACCCCTGCAGATCAATGATGCCATGCCCGACTCTCTTGGAGCACCAGATTGTGTGACTTCCTACTGTCTGATTGCCGTCGCACAGGAAAGTATCGCCGTCATGAACTGCGCCGGTCTCCAGAGCCGCCGCGATTGTGATCGGCTTCGCAGTGGATCCCGGTTCATAGGTATCGCTCACGCAGAAATTTCTCCACAGCTCATTGAGTGCATTCAGCCGTTCTTCCTCGGTAAGATTCTCCGCTTCTTCTTCCGTATAAAGACCGTTGATCACCACATCATAGGGGTTATTCAGATCATAGACCCGGTTGCTGGCCATGGCCAGGATCTCTCCTGTATTGGGATCCATCATGATCGCCGCCGCGGTCTTGCTGCCGTCTCCTTCCCGGTAAGCATCCGTATATTTTTCCTGGAACTCTGCAATCGCGTTCTCCACAATCTGCTGAAGCGTAATATCAATAGTGGACACAACGCTGTTGCCGTCCGTAGCTGCGCGTACAGACTTTTCCTGCTCCAGATCTTCATTCAGATAATTGTAACTTCTTCCGTTTTCCCCATTCAGAGTCTCGCTGTACTCCTGTTCGATACCATATTGTCCCACATTGCCGGATACCGTGTATCCGATCACATTACATGCCAGCGTATCGTAGGGATATCTCCGGATATAATCCTCTTCCAACCAGACACCTTCGATCCGGTTCGCGGAATCTTCCATCGCGGTCTCAAATTCTTCCACTTCGTCCTTGGTCAGCTGCTTCTCCAGTACCACATAATGACTGTCCGCGTTTTCCTGCATGATCCTGTCCAGTTCGGCCCGATCCTGTCCAAAATAATTAACCAGCGCCTGCAGGGTCGGTTCCACGCAGTCTTTGGCGGCATCGTCGCTGTGATATTCCCAGAGCACACCCGGATCCAGTATCAGATTATATACTTTCTCACTGGTGGCAAGAACAGTTCCGTTGCGGTCATAAATATCTCCCCTTTTATAGGGAAGCGTAATACTGTTCGTATCCTGCTGCGCAAGCACCTTCATGGTATACTGGTCTCCGCTGACCCGGTTAATATAGACCAGACGTATCATGATACCCACCAGCGCCAGAACTATAACGGAAAACGTCAGCGCCAGCTTTCTCTTGATCTTCAGTGTTATCTGTTTTCTTTTCGATATACGTCTTCGATATGCAGCCACTTAATGCTCCTGTCTGTATTCTGGTTATTTTCCAAGTATCTGATCTGCCAATGAACTCTCTTCCTCCGGCAACTCCCCGCTCTGTCTTACATAATCCTGGGTTCCGTTGTCATACAGAATGACCTGATCCGGTTCCGCATAGACCATGCCCAGCTCGTTGATCGCCACATCGCGAATATAATCCAGATCCATAGAAGTCATAATTCGGGTATAATTGTCATCATTTTCTTTTCTCAGCTCTTCCAGCTGAGTCTCCATAGACGCAATGTTCTTCACATGGCTGGTCGTTTCTGCTTGCAGCTGCAGATACCGTACACAAGACCACAGAACCATACAGGCCGCTGCAGCAAGAAAAAAAGTATAGAGAAGATTGGTATACTGCACCTTTTCTTTCCCAGCTTGTCTGTTTCGATGTTCTGCAGAACGCCGTTCCCTTCTCGGACGTTCCGCCGGCTGTATCTTTCGTACAGTATTTCCCTCTACATATCCATATTTCTTTTTTGAGGCCATCGCCAACACCCGCTTTCTTTCCTTTTTCTTTACTCCCTTTCAAAAACCCGAAGCTTCGCGCTCTTGGAACGGCTGTTTTCTTCCAGTTCTTTCTCCGAGGGAAGAATCGGTTTTTTGGTAACTACTTTGCCTTTTGGAATCTTCCCGCACACACATACCGGAAAAGAACTGGGACATGTGCAGGGATGTTCAAAAGTACGGAACGCATTTTTTACAATCCGGTCTTCCAGGGAATGGAAGGTAATGATGCACAGTCTCCCTCCCGGCCGGAGCATGTCCGCCATGTCTTCCAGAGAATCCTTGAGAACTTCCAGTTCCTGATTCAGTTCAATCCGGATTGCCTGAAATGTCTGTTTTGCCGGATGCCCTTTCTGCATCCGTATCTTCATGGGGATGGCTGACTTGATAATCTCCACCAGTTCCCCTGTAGTCTCAATCGGTTTTATCTCTCTCGCCTGTACAATATGTCTGGCAATGTTTTTTGCAAATTTATCTTCTCCGTAGTCTCTGATGATACGGTACAGCTCTGTCTCGCTGTAGGCATTGACAATATCTCTTGCTGTCTTATCCTGTCTCTGATCCATACGCATGTCCAGCGGTACATCTTCCCTGTAGGTAAAACCTCTTTCCGCTTCATCCAGCTGATAAGAAGAGACCCCCAGATCCAGCAGAATACCATCCACCTGCCCGACTTCCCGGTTCTTCAGTTCCTCTTTCATATGGCAGTAATTGCTCCGGATGATCGTCACCTTGTCTTTGAATTCTGCAAGGCGTTCCCCGGCAGCTTTTATAGCCGCTTCATCCTGATCAATCCCATAGAAATGGCCTTTCTCGGAAAGTCTTCTGCACACCTCAAAGGCATGTCCTCCTCCGCCCAGGGTTCCATCCACATAGATCCCGTCCGGGCGGATCTTCAGCTGCTCGATCGTCTCCTCCAACATGACGGAATAATGTCTGAACTCCATGAGCCGTCTCCTTACTCTCTGCTGCCCAGCCCGTTCAGATGCTCCGCGATCACATCCATATTGCTGAAATCTGCATTTTCTTTCCAAAGCTCTTCATTCCAGATCTCAATATGATCCAGCATCCCTGCCAACAGCACATCTTTTTCTATATGAGCGAATTCTCTGAGCGTCACCGGAAGCAGTATTCTTCCCTGCTTGTCCAGTTCACAGGTAGTCGCTCCTGCGATGATAAATCTGGTAAAAAGTCTGGCATTTTTATCGGTAAGAGGCAGTTTCTGAAGCTGCTGCACATAAGCTTCCCAACTGTTCATAGGATACACGAAAAGGCAGCCATCCAGTCCTCTTGTCACAACAAACTCGCCGCCGAGCAGTTCCCGGAACTTCGAGGGTATAATCAGCCTGCCCTTGGGATCTACCGTATGTCTGTACTCGCCCATGAACATCGATATGCACCCTCTTCCGCCTGAATGGCCCCACTTTTATACCTTTTGGAACCACTAAAAACCACTTTTCACCACTTACTTGTTAATCATACCCCGGATTTGCCAAAATTGCAATAGGTTTCTTAAGGGATTCTTCAGAAACTCTTTGTTTTTCCTTCATTTTCCGGTGAAAATGCACAAAAAAAGAACCCTCATAGGGCCGCAGCAGCAGTCCTATAAGAGTCTCTTTTCTTCTGTCTGTCAATATGAAGTTGTATTTTCCGCTTCGTAACGTTCGATCAGCCGATCCAGCTTCTGTGACTCTGCCAGCAGGCCTTCCAGGCTGCTGTCCTTCTCCACCAGATACTCCAGCTTTATGCGCTGACGTTCAATCGCCAGCTTGATCCTCTTCTGTCTGTCCATGTTCCTCCCTGACCGCTCTGCGCCTACCCATGATGATCAAAAACAGGGAAACAAGAATCAGCACGCCCGCCAACAACTGTGATACCGGAATACCCGTACTGCCGATCTGCAGCTGGTCTGTCCGAAGGCCTTCAATCCAGACCCTGCCAAGGCCGTATCCCAACACATATGTCAGGAAAAGTTCGCCCCGGAATTTTTTCCGGTCACGATACCAGTACAGAAAACAGAGAACACCCAGATTCCAGATGGACTCATACAGGAATGTCGGATGTACCTGAATAAACTGTTCTCCTCCAATCACCTGTACATGCGCCCACATTTCTTCCGTAATCTCATTGACTCGAACAGCGCTTACCGGAAGCTGCATGGCAAACAGGCTGTCCGTATATCCTCCAAATGCTTCTCTGTTGAAAAAATTTCCCCAGCGTCCCAAAATCTGACCGGCTACCAGTCCGATACAGGCTGTATCCAGAAGCAGCGGAAAAGAAAGTTTCTTTACACGGCTGTAGACATAAACCGTAGCCACTGCTCCAATGATCCCTCCATAGATGGCGAGGCCTCCCTGCCTCAGGTTAAAAATACTGAGCAGGTTGTCCTTGTAATGATCCCATGAGAAAATCACATAATATGCTCTCGCACAAATAACAGATACAATAATGGCGTAAATCACCATATCTGTGTATGTATCCGGATTCTGACCGGTCCTTTTCGCCTCTCTCTGCGCCAGGTACAGCCCCAGCAGGATGGAACATCCTATGATAATTCCGTAATAGGCGATATCGAATCCAAATACAGAGATGGATTTCCCCACATGCTCCAGGTAGATTCCCAGATGTGGAAAGTTGATTGATGTGTTCATTGTTGAAAGTCCTTTCCATGCAAACCGCCCTGTACGGCTTACGTCTCTATTTTATTTCTATTTACGACATTTTTCAACTGAATGTTGTTGACAGAATTCGACAAACATGTTCTTACACATTGAACAGGAATTCAATCACATCTCCGTCCTTAACCACATATTCTTTCCCCTCCGAACCAACCAGCCCTTTTGCTCTGGCGGCCGCGATGGAACCGCAATCCAGCAGATCCTGATAGTTCACTACTTCTGCGCGGATAAATCCTCTCTCAAAATCTGAATGAATCTTACCTGCCGCCTGGGGCGCCTTGGTCCCCACTTTAATTGTCCATGCCCTGGTCTCTTTTTCTCCTGCTGTCAGATAGCTGATCAGCCCCAGAATACGGTAGCTTGCCTGGATCAATTTGTCCAGACCGGAAGTCTTGATTCCCAGATCTTCCAGAAACATTTTCTTTTCATCTTCTTCCAGTTCCGAAATCTCTTCCTCGATCTGGGCACAGATCACAAATACTTCGCTGTGTTCCGACGCGGCAAACTCACGCACCTTCTGTACATTGGGATTGGAAGCTCCATCATCTGCCAGATCATCTTCCGACACATTCGCAGCATAGATCACCGGCTTTGCCGTCAGCAGGTTGTAGGAGGCAAACCACGCCTGCTCTTCCTCGTCATCCAGCCCGCCAAAAATTTTGGCAGTCTTGCCTTCTTCCAGATGTGCTTTAATCCGCTGCATCAGATCCAGTTCTTTGGCAAGTGCCTTATCGTTTCTGGCTCCCCTGGAGGTCTTGGCGATCCTTCTCTCCAGAATCTCAATATCAGAAAAAATCAGTTCCAGATTGATCGTCTCAATATCGCGCAGCGGATCCACACTGCCGTTTACATGAACCACATTAGGATCCTCGAAACATCTCACCACATGGATGATCGCATCCACTTCCCGGATATTCGCAAGAAACTGATTGCCGAGGCCCTCTCCCTTGGAAGCGCCTTTTACCAGTCCCGCAATATCCACAAATTCAATCACCGCCGGCGTCACTTTCGCGGAATGATACAGATCCGCCAGCCTGCCCAGTCTTTCATCCGGTACAGCAACCACGCCCACATTGGGATCAATAGTACAGAAGGGATAGTTTGCCGACTCTGCGCCGGCCTTGGTCAAAGAATTAAAAAGGGTGCTCTTGCCCACATTGGGGAGTCCCACGATACCTAATTTCATATATCTTCACATCTCCTTTATTTATCAGTGTTTTCAGGCTTTTCAATTTGCTTCTACGCCCTTTTTACGCCCTCAGTCCAAAAGAGTCCGGCGCAATTACAAAGTTTAGCACAAAGGCCTCTTTTTTTCAATCGCAACCGGCAATTCTTCCGAAAATAACTTCCGCTCTTCTTGCATCCCTGATTCATGCGTGCTATAATCCCATTTAATTTTATACCAGAAAGAAGGGAATCTATTTCATGTACCAAACTGCTTCAGGTAAGACACCTTTCAGATTTCTGTATTTCATCGCCAGTGCTCTTACCCTCCTGGCACTTTCCGCCGATCTGAATCCTCCGGAAAGCGGCGAAAGTCTTTTATCCGTGATCGAATCTTTTCAAAGCGTCCATATCACGGATATTGTTCTGTTTTTGTTTCTGCTTTATTTTTACCGTCATGCGCTTACCATATACAAAACCAGCTTTCTGTCGGTTCGTGCAAAATTATGCTGTCATATTCCGGCAGCTCTTTTTGCTGTATTTATGATTCTCGGACACTCCTTTTACGCAGACAACAGCTGGAATCTGGTTTTCGAGAGCAGCATGCAGCTTCTGAAATCCTGCATCGCTCTGTCGGGATGGTATGCGCTCTTTTTCTGCTGCACCGTCTGCCTTTTCGATTTTGCAGACAGGCTTCCGTTCATGCATTTTGAAAAAAAACAGGTTCCTTATGTGATCCGCCGCTACCTCGGCGCGCTGGAAACACATCCTTTCAGGACCTGCTTTCTCACTCTCCTGATTGCCTGCCTTCCCTATATAGTTCTCTCATATCCGGCAATATTTACGCATGATACACGGACACAACTCGTCAATATGTACCAGGGTCTGAAAGAAACCGCAACGCTGCGCAACCAGCATCCGATCGTCCATTCCCTGACTATGTATTTTTTCACCGAACTGGGACGGATCCTCTTTTCCTCCATGAACACCGGCATGTTCCTTTACGCTCTTTTTCAGTTCCTGCTGCTTGTGGCAGCCATGTCCTGGACCGTAAAGCTTCTCATGGAACTGAAAGCTCCCTGCCGGGCTGTCATCCCGCTGATGCTTCTCTTTCTTCTGTCACCCACGACACAGAACTATATGTTTACCTGTATTAAAGACGTCCCGTTCTGTGCATTTTTGATGGTTTTTCTGGTCCAGCTTTTTCGTATCGTCACCGGAAGATGCGGTGAAAACCGACAACGGGTATTTCATCAGATCCTGCTGACCGTCTCAGCTCTGGGTATGTTCTTTTTCCGGCAGGACGGCATTTATCAGTTGCTGATTACCTTCCTGGTACTGCTGGCCGCCAATCGGAAAAGCAGAAAATTATGGAGAAATATGGGAATCGTTTTCCTGTGCCTGTTTATTGTCTGGAACAACGTCCTGCTCCCGGCCTTTCAGGTAAGACCTTCCAGTCGTAGGGAAATGCTGTCGATCCCGTTTCAGCAGACCGCGCGTTATATACGGGACGCAGGCGATCAGGTTACCAAAGAGGAGGCGGAAGCCATTTCCGCCATTCTCGACTATGAAAATCTGGGCGAACTTTATAATCCTAATCTGTCGGATCAGGTAAAAGGCACCTTCAACGACGATGCCACCGGCGAGGATCTCGCAGCATATTTCCGCGTGTGGTTCCAAATGCTGCTAAAGCGCCCCGATATATATGTCCAGGCCACCATGAATAATATATACGGCTATTTTTACCCTGACGGCTACCTGAACAGCGTCAATTCCTACGCCGAAAGCGAAGAACACATGGAGAAACTGAATGAATCTCTGGAAACATACGGAGCGGATTTCCATTATCCGTCTTTTCTGCAGAGTACACGAAATACATATGAGACTTTCCGGGACGCTCTTTTCTCTCTTCCGGCGCTCTCCCTTCTGCGGATGCCTGCTTTCTATGTATGGGGACTGCTGCTGTGGGCTTTTTACTGCCTCGCAAGACGGAAACGCGATTCCCTGTCCGTCACGACGCCTCTGCTGGTCGCCCTGCTGGTCTGCATTGCCGGTCCGGCATACGGCTGGTATTTCCGGTATCTGTTTGCCATATCTCTATGTCTGCCGTGCGTTATTCTGACAGGACTCTATATTTCCTCCGGGCAAAAGACCGACGGACAAATCTGAAAAAAGGGGCAGCTCTTTTCCAGGAGCCTGCCCCTTCAGCTTTTCATCAGAAGAATATATTTTTCACATCATTGAAAAGGATCACTACCATCAGGCACATGAGCAGCATGAATCCCACAAAATGTACCATTCCCTCTTTCTCCTGCGGGATCGCCTTTCCCCGAACCGCCTCAATGATCAGGAAAACCAGCCGCCCGCCATCCAATGCCGGAATAGGCAAAAGGTTCATGACACCCAGGTTTACCGTCAGAAGCACCGACATCATCACCATACTCAGCGTCACATAATACCAGCCGTCTGCCCGGTTAGCCTCGTATGTCTGTCCGATGGCGTCCACGATTCCAACAGGTCCCGACATGTCATCCAACCCAACATTTCCCTGTACCAGTTCCGCCAGACTTTCGACCGTCGCTTTCAGCCAGTATCTCATCTCCGCCGCGCTGTAGCCCAGTGTCTGGAATACATTTCCATGTGTCCTGGCCTCCGCTGCGCCGAAGCCATAATAATACCAGCCGGTTTCCTCGTCTTTCATCGGAGTCAGAACCACGGCATGCGTCTCACCGTCCCTGCGGTAAGTCACCTCCAGAGTCTCGCCCTGATGCAGATTATTGAACAACGTGATCTCCCTGTACAGATATACACGGCTTCCATTCAGGCGGATGATCTCGTCCCCGTCCTGCATCCCGGCCGCTTCTGCCGGATATCCCGGCGTTACGTTAATCACCGGGCGGTCGTATCCCAGACAGGACACCAAAATCACCGACAGCACAAATCCCAGCAGGAAATTAAAAACCGGCCCTGCCGCCACTACGGCGATCCGCGCCCACACAGATTTACTTCCGAAAGAACCTTCTTCGCTGCTCTCTTCATCTTCCCCTACCATCATACAGGAACCGCCGAAGGGAAAAAGTTTCAGAGAATACCGGGTGCCTCCCCATTCATGGCTCAGCAGCCTGGGTCCCATACCCACAGAAAATTCTGTCACCGTGATTCCATTCCATTTTGCAAGTAAAAAATGCCCCAGTTCGTGAACGATCACGATCAGGCTGAATATAATAAGCGCCAGTATGATGCTCAATTTACCACCTGCCTTTAATCATTTCATAGGTTTCCTCTTCCGTCTCCAGAATCTGCTCCACCGTCGGATCCGGGATCACGCGATGGGCCTCCATACAGCTCTGGATGATCTCCGGAATCTCCAGGAAACCGATCTTTTTCTCCAGAAACATGGCTACCGCGCGTTCATTAGCCGCATTGTATACAGTCGGAAGGCTCCCTCCTGCCGCTGCCGCGTCAAACGCCAGCCGCAGTCCGGGGAAATTCTCCATATCCGGTTTCTCGAAAGTGATCTGTCCCAGTGTCCAGAAATCCAGCCGGTCTCCCGGCAGATATCTTCGTTCCGGATAATAAAGCGCATACTGGATCGGCAGCTTCATGTCCGGAGTCCCCAGCTGAGCAATCACAGCCCCGTCTACAAATTCCACCATGGAGTGAATGATGCTCTTCGGCTGAACCACGATCTGGATATTATCCGGTTCCACGCCGAACAGCCACCGGGCTTCCATCATCTCCAGGCCTTTGTTTACCAATGTCGCAGAATCGATGGTAATCTTGCGTCCCATATGCCAGTTCGGGTGTTTCAGCGCGTCTTCCACCTGTACATTTTTCAGTTCTTCCTTTTTCTTACCGCGGAAAGGTCCGCCGGACGCAGTCAGAAGAATCTTTTTCAGCTGAACCCTGTTCTCTCCGTTCAGGCACTGAAAAATTGCGCTGTGCTCGCTGTCTACCGGCAGAATACGTACCCCTTTCTCCTTTGCCAGCGGCATAATAATATGCCCTGCAGTTACCAGCGTCTCTTTGTTTGCCAGCGCGATATCTTTTCCCGCCTTCATTGCCGCAATGGTGGGACGGATTCCTATCATTCCCACAATGGCCGTTACCAGAATCTCGGATTCCGGCTGCGCTGCCACTTCCAGAAGCCCCTCCATCCCTGATACGATCTTTACATCCAGATCCGCTGTCCGGATCCTCAGTTCTTTTGCTTTTTCTTCCGTCCACACGGCCGCCAGCGGCGGACGGAATTCCCTGATCTGTCTTTCCAGCAGATCAATATTGGAACCTGCGGCCAACGCCGTGATCTCCAGGTCTCCGTTATTTCTGGCCACCTCCAGAGTCTGTGTCCCGATGGAACCGGTAGATCCCAGTATCGCTATTTTTTTCATCTATTTTCTCCTTTTTCTTCCGGCATATACCCGCCGGAAAGTTCCTATGATACAAACAGAACCGCCAGGGTATAGATCATGGGCGCTGTCACGATCACACTGTCGAAACGGTCCAGAATTCCTCCATGCCCAGGTATCAGTTTCCCGTAATCTTTGATTCCATGCTGCCGCTTCACTGCGGAAGCTGCCAGATCGCCGATCTGCGACGCCACTGCGCCCACCGCGCAGATCGCCGCGTACGCTGCGGGAGGTTCCTCGATGAAAGCCGCATAGACAGCCCCCAGCGCCGCCGCTCCAAGCACTCCTCCCACAGCGCCCTCGATGGATTTTTTCGGACTCAGGACAGGAGCAAGCCTGTGTTTTCCGATCAGCATGCCGGTACAGTACGCGAATGTATCGCATCCCCAGGAACAGAGAAAAATCAGCCACACCAGATAGAACCCGTCGTCTCCCATTCTGGTCTGATAGATGAAGGACAGCATGACCGGGATATAGACCACGCCGAAAAATACCGCCATTACCTGCTGAGTCTCATATCTGGGAAAAGTAAACACATAGACGGCAAGGATCAGGATAAACAGCGCCGGAAGCACCAGCCACATCTTTTCCATCTGCAGCGTCTGTCCGCTTCCGGAACAGGCTCTGCACAGGATCATCCACGCCGCCGCGCCAAGGTACCCCGCAGCCGCCAGTATATCGTCCGGGTCCTTCAGGCCGAATACCTTGTAAAACTCCCGCAAACCGATCATGCTGATGGCAAGCACCAACGCCCACAGTACGTCGCCGCCGCGCCAGCAGGTCAGCACGATCACCGCCACCAGGACGATCCCGCTAAGGAGCCTCGTAATAAATGATTTCATCAGGATTCCTCCTTCGGCTCTTCCTTGACGCCGCCGTACCGGCGGTCTCTACTATTATATTTCTCAATGGCCTTTTTCAGTTCTTCTTTGGTGAAATCCGGCCACGGGACATCCGTAAAATAGAATTCCGTATAGGCAAGCTGCCACATCAGATAATTGGACAGACGCAGTTCCCCGCTGGTTCGGATCAGAAGATCCGGATCCGGGATTCCCGCCGTATCCAGATGATCCGAAATCACATTCTCCGTGATATCTTCCGGACGAATACCTTCTTTTACGATTTTCTGCACAGCACGCCGGATCTCATCTCTGCTGCCGTAATTAATCGCGATCGTAAAATTCAGGCCGTCCTGATTCGCCGACTCTTTTTCCAGTTTTGCGATGCTCTCCTGAATGTCCGGAGCCAGTCCGGTCTTGTCGCCGATCACGCGTACACACATATGGTTCTTTTTCGCAGTCTTCACACAGGTTTTCATATAATTGCGCAGCAGCGTCATCAGCGCATCCACCTCATCTTTGGACCGTTTCCAGTTCTCAGTGGAAAACGCATACACTGTCAGATATTTAATTCCCATATTCCAGGCGTCTTCACAAATGCGCTCCACATTTTTCGCGCCCTGCACATGTCCATAATTGCGGGGCATCCCTTTTGCTTTCGCCCATCTTCCATTGCCGTCCAGAATAATTGCCACATGCTGCGGAATTTTCATTTCCACATCTCCTTCCGCCCCGTTTCCGGGGAAATCTACGGAAAACGGGCAGATGCACCCGGCACCTGCCCTGTCTTCCACCAACTGAACCTTATACAGTCATGATCTCTTTGGTCTTCTCTTCGATCGCCTTATCAATCTCTTTCACATACTTGTCTGTCAGTTTCTGTATCTTCTCTTCCAGGTCCTTCTGATCGTCCTCGGTCAGTTCGTTATTTTTGTTCATTTTCTTAAATGCGTCGTTGGCGTCCCTTCGGATATTGCGGATGGCGACTTTCGCCTCATCGCCTTTTTTCTTCACGTCTTTAGCCAGCACTTTACGGCGTTCCTCCGTCAGTTCCGGAAATATCAGACGGATCGATGAGCCGTCATTCGTAGGATTGATCCCCAGATCGGAAGTCATGATCGCCTTCTCAATCTCACGGATCATCTTTTTCTCCCAGGGCTGGATCATAATCACCCTCGCCTCCGGCACTGAAATATTGCCTACCTGCTGCAGCGGTGTCGGCGTACCATAATAATCCACACGAATCTTGTCCAGTACGTGCGGATTCGCTCTCCCCGCCCGGATCGAAGCATACTCCTTCAGAAGCGCATCGTAAGATTTCCCCATCTTGGTCTCATACGGCTGTAATCTTTCTTCCATGTTCAGTTCCTCCCTATACCGTTATTTTCGTTCCTGTAAATTTTCCGTTTACTGTATTGACAATACTGTCCTCCTCATTCAGCCCGAATACCAGCATGGGCATACGGTTCTCCATACACATGATGGATGCGGTCAGATCCATCACGCCAAGCTTCTGGTCGATGACCGACTGAATGGAAATTTCATCGTATTTCTTCGCGTCTGGATTCAGTTTCGGATCACTGTCATACACGCCGTCAACAGCCTTCGCAAGCAGAATCACATCCGCTTCGATCTCCACCGCCCTGAGCGTCGTGGTCGTATCCGTGGAAAAGTACGGATGTCCTGTTCCTCCCGCAAAAAAGACTGCTTTTCCAGCCTCCAGACTCTCCATCGCCGCGTCCTTCGTGAACATCTCCGCCATAGGGCCGCATGTAAACGGCGTAAAGATTCTGGTTTTCATCCCCGTGCTTCGGAAAATCTCCGAGACATAGATACAGTTCATCACTGTAGCAAGCATACCGATCTGATCGGATTTCGCACGGTCGATATTCTCACTTGTACGTCCCCTCCAGAAATTGCCTCCGCCGATGACGATCCCTACCTGGATCCCGTCATCCATGATTCTTTTCACCTGACCCGCCACCTTCAGGCAGGTCGCCTCGTCAAACCCGGTGTGTTTATCCCCTGCCAGGGCCTCACCGCTTAATTTTAAAAGCACACGTTTCATATCGCACCTCGGTTGTATAGTCATTTTTACTCTATCACAATTCCCAATTTTTTTCAACCAAATAGCTCGTCCGAATCCAGCACGAGAGTAAAAGGTCCATCGTTCAGAAGTTCTACTTTCATATCCGCGCCGAACCGGCCCCGTTCCACGATCGGAACCTGTTCCCTGCATTTCTCTATGATATACTCATATATCCCCGACGCCGCATCCGGCTTGCCCGCACGGGTAAAACCGGGGCGATTCCCCCTGCGGCAGTCCGCGTACAGGGTAAACTGAGAAATCAGCAGCAGTGAGCCTCCCACTGTTTCCAGGTTCAGATTGGTTTTCCCATTTTCATCTTCAAAGATGCGCAGCCCCAGCATCTTCTTCACCATCCGGTCAGCAGTCTCTTCAGTATCCTCATCCGAAACGCCGATCAGCACCATAAATCCTTTTCCGATTTTACCCAATACCTCTCCGTCCACGGTAACCGACGCATGGGCGACTCTCTGTATCACAAACCTCATCTTTTTTCATCCTTTCCGCAGGCAGTCAAATCTATACCTGCCGCCAGCGCTTCCTGATAAAGTCTTCCCACCGGAAGACCTACCACCGTATTATAATCGCCTTCGATCCCGGACACATAGGCTGCAAATCTGCCCTGAATGCCGTAGGCTCCCGCCTTGTCCATGGGCTCGCCGCTCTCCACATAGGACCGGATCTGCTCCTCCGTCATGGGATACACATGTACTTTTGTGGCTTCCGCAAAACAGATCTCCTGCCCGCTCTCCTTGAGAATCAGCGTTACTCCGGTAAGCACCTCATGCTCCTTTCCCTGAAGCATTTTCAGCATTCTCACTGCGTCTCCCGCATCTTTGGGTTTTCCCAGTATACGCCCGGATACCGCTACGACTGTGTCCGCTCCGATGATCACATCCCCGTCTGTCTTTGCGGCCACTTCCCGCGCTTTCTGCCGGGATAACTCTTTCACTGCCTCGGAAGGAATCTCCGTCGTGATGACCTCTTCTCCTTCCGCTTTCACGATCTCGAACGAAACGCCGATCTGCTCCAGGAGTTCTTTCCTTCTGGGCGACCCGGACGCCAGGATGATCTTTTTCACTTTTCTTCCTCCTTTTCTTCTGTATCCTTTGCCTCAATCCGGAATATTTTGATTATGTCCCCGGTGGCTTTTCGGAGTTTCTCCTCCATTTCGCCAGCGACAGATTACCGGTCCCTGGCTTCATCACATTATACATAATGAAAAAATGATGCGCAAGCCTTCAAATTTCAGACGCAGTAAAGCCGCCCCTTTTCAAATGTTCAGGGACGGCTCTATTGCTCATTCAAATGGATTCCGATATGACGCCAGGCTGCCCAGCTCTTCTTCTATCCTGAGCAGCTGGTTGTACTTCTCAGTCCGCTCTGCCCGGCAGGGAGCTCCTGTTTTGATCTGTCCGGATCCGCAGGCCACCGCCAGATCCGCGATGATATCTTCCGAAGTCTCTCCGCTTCTGTGAGAGATGATTGTACGATATCCTGCTTTGTGCGCCATGTGGATGGCATCAAAAGCTTCTGTCAATGTTCCGATCTGGTTGACCTTGATCAGAACGGCGTTGGCCGCCTGCAGTTTTACGCCGCAGGAGATACGTTTCGTATTGGTTACAAACAGATCGTCTCCTACCAGCTGGACACGGTCTCCCATCTGGCGGGTCATGAGCTGCCAGCCCTCCCAGTCATCTTCCGAAAGTCCGTCTTCAATGGAAACAAGCGGATACTGTTCGATCAGCTCTTCATAATACTCCACCATTTCTTCCGAACTGCGGCTGATCCGATGTCCGTTCGTTTTCGCTTCACCGGGAAAATCATAAAGATTTGTCTTATCATTCACCAGCTCACTGGCCGCCGCGTCCATGGCAAATACAAAATCTTTTCCCGGCTCATACCCCGCCTCTTCCACCGCTTCTTTCAGATATAGAAAAACTTCTTTCGCATCCCGCATATCCGGCGCGAATCCGCCTTCATCTCCCACCGCTGTGGTCAGTCCCTCTTTCTCCAGGATCAGCTTCAGTTTATGATATACCTCCGCTCCCATGCGAAGCCCTTCCCGGAAGCAGCACGCTCCCACCGGCATGATCATGAATTCCTGAAAATCCAGGTTGTTTTTAGAGTGGCGTCCTCCGTTCAGCACATTCATCATAGGAACCGGCATCGTATCTGTACGGATTCCTCCCAAGTACTGATAGAGTGGAAGCCCCAGCGCTCTGGCTGCGGCCTTTGCTACGGCCATGGATACTGCCAGAATGGCATTGGCTCCCAGGTTGGATTTGTTCTCCGTACCGTCCGCATCGATGAGCAGATGATCAATATACCCCTGGTTCAATCCGTTTTCACCCAGAAGAACATTGGCGATCTTGGTATTTACATTGGCCACTGCCTTCTCCACACCCAGCCCCAGATAGCGTTCCTGGCCATCCCGCAGTTCTACTGCCTCAAATCTTCCCGTAGATGCTCCCGACGGAACTGATGCTCTGGCCTGGTAAATGCCGTCCAACAGCACCTCTGCCTCCAGCGTGGGATTACCTCTTGAATCCAGAATCTCTCTCGCATAAATATAAGTAATCGGCAGATATTGATTCATAAAAAAGAACCTCCTCATACGTTTTTCTTAGTATGAGCAGGTCCTTTGCTTCCTATTCTGTGATTTCCGACAGATACTGGGACATCACATAACCTTCTTCGTTATTCTGTTCAATGCAGCGGATCTGTACCCATTCCTGAGAAGGATCACCCAGAACTTCTACGGACTCTCCCGCATTGACCTGAGTAAGAATTTCCCCATTTGTGCTCGCCTCACTGCGGACATTGACCGAGCTTCCATTGACTTCCATAGTCAGCGTCGTCTCTTCTGCAGGCGCCTCTTCCTCTGGTATTTCTTCTACCGGAGTTTCCTCTTCCACCGGAGTTTCCTCTTCCGTGTCAGCAGTGCCGTCTTCTTCTCCCCGGATGATCAGGGAGCCTTCCTCCTCGTCTTCCTGTTCCTGCTCCGTCACAGTATTATCCGCATTGTCACGGCCTCCGCCGCCGAATATACGGAACGCGGCAAACCCTATCACCGCCACCAGGACAAGCGCAATCACCACTCCGAGGATCACCATCTTCTTCCCGTCATCTTCCAGATCCCAGTCATAACGATCATCTTCTTCATCGTAATTATCATCGTCTTCTTCGTCGTCCTCGTACTCATCGTCGTATTCTTCATCCTCATCGTCAGGCTCTTCTGCGACTACAGGAACGGGCTTCCTTCCCCTCTTCGGCTCCGGTACGGGCTCTGCTTTCTTCTCCGGCTCTTCCTCCGGCAAATCCGGATCCGCGATAAAATACTCGAAGGTATCGTCTTTCGCCACTGCGGGCTCCACCGTAATCCCCGCCTCTGCGGCTGCGGCCTCGTAGACCTGGTCCACCAGCGTCTCGGAAGCGCCTCTCAGGATCTGGCGGAAGGCTCCTACCAGGAACACTGCCCAGCTTCCCATATACCCGGACACTCCTGCCGGCTGGTTCTTCGCCAGTGTAGGCAGGATCTTCTCCAGTTTGTCCAGCTCCGCCTGGATCTTGTCCTCTGCCAGGCCAAAGATTCCGGAGATCTCCTTCGCCGTAAAATCATCTTTATAGGCCATCACCAGCATGATCCGGTGCAGAAGCGGAAATCCTCCCGGTATATCGGACAATGCGCCCGCTTTTCCGGAACCGGCCGGCTTCTTCTCCTGATCTGCCGCCAGCAGCTTGTGATACTCCCGGCGCATCCTGCGGTAATATTTGTCCCAGAACCATTTTTCCTGATTCTTGGCAGGATCTGCCTCGTCCAGCATGCCGAACAGTTCCGCGAAAAAGCCTTTCATAAACTCCCCGGCTGCTTCCTCCGACTGCAGGATCAGGAAAGAACGGCTGTAAGTATCCTCATATACCGCGTCATACAGTTTTCTGTAGCCCTGCCTGTCTCCTTTCTGGAGATCCTCCAGGGCACGTTTCATCTCAAGTACCATATCTCTCCTACCTTATTTTATCAACAGGGACTTTCCGGTCATCTCTGCCGGCTGTTCCATATCCATCAGTTCCAGAAGCGTCGGGACAATATCTGCCAGGCAGCCGCCCTCTCTCAGCTTATAGGAAGGATCCGCGTTTACCAGAATAAACGGAACCGGGTTCGTCGTATGCGCCGTAAACGGTTCGCCAGTCTCATAATCCTTCAGCTGCTCCGCATTTCCATGATCCGCGCAGATAAACATCTGGCCGTCTACGGATTTCAGCGCGTCCACCGCCTTGCCCACGCACTCGTCTACGGCTTCGATCGCCTTGATCGCCGCGGCTTCTACGCCGGTATGGCCTACCATATCCGGGTTCGCGAAATTGATGATGATCACATCGTATTTTCCGGACTTGATCGCCTCGCAAAGTTTATCGCATACTTCATACGCGCTCATCTCCGGTTTCAGATCGTAAGTAGGAACTTTCGGTGATTTTACAAGGATACGGTCCTCTCCCGGATTGGGCTCTTCCACTCCTCCGTTGAAGAAGAACGTCACATGGGCGTATTTCTCTGTCTCGGCGATACGGGCCTGGGTCATATTATGAGCGGCCAGATACTCGCCAAAGGTATTCTTCAGAACCACTTTATGGAATGCCACCAGTTTATGCGGGATCGTCTCGTCATAATCCGTGAAGCATACATAGGTCAGATCCAGTCTCTTCTCTCTCGGGAAGCCTGTGAAATCATCGTCGCAGAATGCGCGGGTAATCTCTCTCGCGCGGTCCGGACGGAAGTTAAAGAAGATGATGGAATCCTTATCCTGGATCGTCGTCACGGGTTTTCCATCCTTTACTACAACGATCGGTTTCACAAACTCATCGTGCACCTCCTGGCTGTAAGAATCGTTTACCGCGCATACGGGGCACTCCGCCTGCACGCCCTCGCCTTTGGTAAGGGCTCTGTAAGCCAGCTCCACACGGTCCCAGCGGTTGTCACGGTCCATCGCGTAGTAACGTCCCATCACGGTCGCCACTTCTCCCACGCCGATCTCTTTCATCTTATCGCGGAGCTCTTTAATATATCCTTTTCCGGATGCCGGCGGTGTGTCGCGGCCGTCCAGGAAACAATGTACGTATACCTTCTCCAGGCCATGGCGTTTTGCCATCTCCAAGAGCGCGTACAGATGGGTATTGTGGCTGTGCACGCCGCCGTCGGACAGCAGTCCGTACAGATGCAGGGAAGAATCATTCTTCTTCGCATTCTCCATGGCAGCCTGCAGAGCCTCATTCTGGAAAAAATCTCCGTCCTGGATCTCTTTCGTGATCCTTGTCAGTTCCTGATATACGATACGTCCGGCGCCCATATTCATATGGCCCACCTCGGAGTTGCCCATCTGTCCGTCCGGCAGTCCTACTGCCAGACCGCTGGCATTCCCCTGTACAAAGGGATATTCCTTCATCAGTTTATCCATCACCGGAGTCTTTGCCTCCGCTACTGCATTTGCCTCGACTTTGTCATTCAGTCCATAACCATCTAAAATCATCAAAACTGTAGGTCTTTTGCTCATATCCTATCTCCTTTTTGTACTTTGCTAATTCATTATTGTACATGAACTGAGTCCGACATTCAAGCCTTTTTGCGTCAAACTCCGAGTCCCTTCTGCTCCTGCACGCGGGGCAGATCCGGGTGCTCTCCTCCCCACCCGATCTGCGGCAGACACCGCAGCAGATACAGGTCTTCTTCGGCAATCTGCACGTCCGGAAGTTCCAGGTTCTGCTTCAGGCGCTCCATGGAAGATGCCTTGGGGATCACGCCGATCCCCTGTTCCAGCAGGAAGGTCAGCAGGAACTGAGCCGGTGTGAGACCGTATTTTTCAGCCATTTTGGCCACCAGCGGCTCTTCCAGCACACGCCGGCGTCCCAGGGGGCTCCACGCCTGTACCTGGATATGCTGTGATTTACAATACTGAACAGCCAGTTCCTGCATGTATCCCACATGCAGCTCCAGCTGGTTGACCATAGGCCGGACTTTAGCCGTCTCAAGCAGCGCCTCTATGTGATGCGGCAGGAAATTGCTGAGGCCGATGGCTTTCACTTTTCCCTGATGATAAAATTCCTCCATAGCCGCCCAGCTTCCCCGGTCCAGTTCTTTCCAGTCTTTACTGTCGGGATCCGGTTTCGGCCAGTGGATCAGGAACAGATCCAGATAATCTGTCTGCAGCCGTTCCAGAGATTCCTCAAAACTTTTCTTCGTGGCCTCATAACCCAGCCTGTCTTTCCACACTTTGGAGGTCAGGAAAATCTCCTCCCTGGGAACGCCGCTCTCCCGGATTGCGGTTCCCACTTCCGTCTCATTTTCGTAGACCGCCGCAGTGTCCAGCAGACGGTATCCCGCTTCCAGCGCCATACGGATAATACGTCCGCCGCTGCCGTCTGTAGACTTATAAGTACCATAACCAATCTTCGGCAGCTTTACGCCATTTTCCAATACAAAATACTGTTCCATCTTTTACCTCTCTCTGCCATCTGACAAATGTATATTTTATTGGCAACAGCTCAGCTTTTCCCGCCGTCCTGAACTGTTACGTTTATTGTAACACTGAAAGCCCGGAAAGCAATACAAAATATTTATTTCATCCGCATAAAACGATAAAATATGATATATTAAAAATAATGAGGATAAAGCCTATGAAAACAAATATTTTTATTCGATTTCTGTCCGGCATCCTGATCCTTTCCGCATACGGATGCGGTCACAGTCCGGCGGTCAGTAAGGACCGCACAGAAGGCAGCTGCGAAGCTGCCGCCGCTGATCATACCGGGAGTCTCTCTTTCGCAGATTTTCGCAGACTGAGATTTACTTTTACCAGCGGCGCCGGCGCATGGGCCACAACTTTTACGATCGATGAAGACGGCAGCTTTTCCGGCGAATACCGGGACAGCGATATGGGATACAGCACTCTGAACAGCGAGGAAGATACAGAACTGCCTTTCTATGCTCTGTACAACGAAAACATGCAGTACGGCTTCATGAGCTATGACATTGCAGAGAACCTGCGGGACACGCTCAGCTCTACAGAAAGCCGGACCGCCAGGCTGGAAGATTCCATCGAAAACGATGCGGCGCTCTCACAGGACGATCTCAACGCCCTGTCCGCCGATCTGTACGCCGCCTGGGACGCTCTTCTGAATCAGCTCTGGGAAGTCCTGCAGCAGATATTGGATGAAGATACTATGGAAATACTGACCCTTGAAGAACGCGCCTGGATCGCCGAGAAGGAACAGGCCGTCAAAGACGCCGCCGCTTCGTACGACGGCGGTTCCGTCACCGCTCTGGTCTGCAATATGAAAGCGGCAGATATGACCAGGGAACGGGTCTATGAACTGATGGAATATCTGGAATAATATTAAAGAGACAGCCCTCATAGAGGACCCAGACACCAAAAAGTCTGAATCCTGCGGGACTGTCTCTTTCTTACATGTTACATCGAATTATTTCCAGTTTACAATCTTTCCAAAATCCGGTTTCAGAGCCGCGCCGCCTACCAGGCCGCCGTCGATATCCGGCTGCGCGAACAGCTCCGGAGCGGTTGCCGCATTGACAGATCCGCCGTACTGGATACGGATCGCGTCTGCAGTCGCCTGATCATAGATCTCTGCGATGCACTCACGGATGCCTTTGCATACTTCCTGTGCCTGCTCGGTCGTAGCAGTCTTTCCGGTTCCGATAGCCCAGATCGGCTCGTATGCGATCACTGCGCTGGCTGCCTGCTCTGCAGTCACACCCAGGAATCCTACTTTCACCTGCTGACGGATGAAGTCCATGGTCACGCCCTGCTCTCTCTGAGTCAGAGTCTCGCCGCAGCACATGATCGGGGTCAGGCCGTGCTCGAACGCTTTGAGCATCTTCTTGTTGACCGTCTCGTTGGTCTCTGCAAAATATTCTCTTCTCTCAGAATGACCGAGGATCACGTATTTTACACCCGCATCAGTGAGCATGTTCGGGGAAATCTCTCCGGTATATGCGCCTTTCTCCTCAAAATACATATTCTCAGCGCCTACCTGAATGTTGGAACCTTTTGCCGCTTCTACTACCGGGATGATGTCGATAGCCGGTACGCAGAATACCACGTCCGCGTCATCCGTTGCCACAAGCGGCTTCAGAGTATTTACCAGCTCCACTGCCTCGGTAGGAGTCATGTTCATTTTCCAGTTTCCTGCAATAATCTTTCTTCTTGCCATTTTAAACGGCCTCCTTAATCTTATCTCTATTTGTCATCTGCAGCCATTACGCCCGGAAGCTCTTTGCCCTCCAGGAACTCCAGGGAAGCGCCGCCGCCGGTGGAGATGTGAGTCATCTTGTCGCCATAGCCCAGAGTATTTACAGCTGCAGCAGAGTCTCCTCCGCCAATGATCGTGGTCGCGTCAGTCTCGGCAAGCGCTTTCGCCACTGCGATCGTACCTTTTGCCAGAACCGGGTTCTCGAATACGCCCATCGGTCCGTTCCATACAACAGTCTTGGCGGACTTCACCGCGTCTGCGTACAGTTCAGCCGTCTTCGGTCCGATATCAAGACCCAGCTTGTCAGCCGGCATTGCGTCACAGTCTACGGTCTCTACTTCGATCTCAGCGTCGATCGGGTTCGGGAATGCGCCGGCCACTACCGTATCGATCGGAAGAAGCAGTTTCTTGCCCAGTTTTTCAGCCTTCTCGATCATCTCTTTGCAGTAATCCAGTTTGGTATCGTCTACCAGAGAGGTTCCGACTTCCTTACCCTGTGCTTTCAGGAAGGTATAGGCCATACCGCCGCCGATGATCAGAGTGTCGCATTTCTCAAGCAGGTTGGAGATTACGTTCAGTTTGTCCGCAACCTTTGCGCCGCCCAGAATCGCTACAAACGGTCTTACCGGGTTCTCTACCGCGTTGCCGAGGAAGTTGATCTCTTTCTCCATCAGGTATCCGACTGCATTCTCTCCGCCTTTTGCCTTGATGTATTTGGTAACGCCTGCAACGGAAGCATGCGCTCTGTGAGAAGAACCAAACGCGTCGCATACATAAATGTCAGCCAGATCAGCCAGCTCTTTGCTGAATTCGTCGCCGTTCTTGGTCTCTTCCGCTCCGCGGAAACGGGTATTCTGAAGCAGTACCACATCTCCGTCTTTCATATTCTCTACGGCTTTTGTAGCAGCTTCGCCGGTCACATGATAATCCGCTACGAATACCACTTCTTTGCCCAGTTTCTCAGACAGGCGTTTTGCAACCGGAGCCAGGGATTCTCCCTCGTTCGGGCCGTTTTTCACCTTGCCCAGATGAGAGCAGAGGATCACCTTTGCGCCGTCGTCAATCAGTTTCTTAATGGTCGGAAGAGCCGCCACAATACGGGTCTCGTCCGTGATCTCGCCATTTTTCAGCGGAACATTGAAATCGCATCTTACAAGCACGCGTTTGCCTTTTGCGTTAATGTCGTCTACGGTCTTTTTATTCAGTGCCATAGTTCTATCCCTCCTAATGATATTCATCGGATCCTGCCTTGCAGGAGTCCCGCCTGCGGCGGGTCGCATAGGCGGCAGCTTCCATGCCGCAGCATCGCGATCCCCGCGGAGCGTTTTTGTATCGCGGAAAACAATGTTCTTTGCGATACAAAAAAGGGTCCGGTCCTGAAGACCGGACCCTTAAAGGTCTTTGCTTATGATTAGCCAAGCTCTGCGAAGTATTTGATAGTACGAACCATCTGAGAAACGTAGGAGTTCTCGTTGTCATACCAGGAAACAACCTCAACCTGAACTTTTCCGTCCGGAAGCTCAGAAACCATGGTCTGAGTTGCATCGAACAGGGAGCCGTATCTCATACCAACGATATCGCTGGATACGATCTCATCCTCGGTATATCCGAAGGACTCGGTTCCTGCTGCTTTCATAGCTGCATTGATCTCATCCTTGGTTACTTTCTTGCTCAGAACTGCGAACAGAAGCGTGGTAGAACCGGTCGGGGTCGGTACACGCTGAGCAGCGCCGATGAGTTTGCCGTTCAGTTCCGGAATAACAAGGCCGATAGCCTTTGCAGCGCCGGTGCTGTTCGGAACGATATTTACCGCACCTGCACGGGATCTTCTCAGATCGCCTTTTCTCTGCGGTCCGTCAAGGATCATCTGATCTCCGGTGTAAGCGTGGATCGTGCACATGATACCGGACTCGATCGGAGCCAGATCATTCAGAGCCTTAGCCATCGGAGCCAGGCAGTTGGTGGTGCAGGAAGCTGCGGAAATGATGGTATCCTCTTTGGTCAGAGTGGTGTGGTTTACATTGTATACGATGGTCGGCAGATCGTTGCCAGCCGGAGCGGAGATAACCACTTTCTTAGCGCCTGCGGTGATGTGTGCAGATGCTTTTTCTTTGGAGGTGTAGAATCCGGTGCACTCCAGAACTACATCTACGCCGATCTCTCCCCACGGAAGTTCTGCAGCGTTAGCTTTTGCATAGATCTTGATCTCTTTTCCATCAACGATAATGGAGTCGTCCGTTGCGGATACGGTGTCTGCCAGTGCGTATTTACCCTGAGAAGAGTCATACTTCAGCAGGTGTGCAAGCATCTTCGGGGAAGTCAGGTCGTTGATCGCAACTACCTCATATCCCTCAGCACCGAACATCTGTCTGAATGCCAGACGGCCAATACGTCCGAAACCATTGATTGCTACTTTTACTGCCATGTTTCAATTCCTCCTAAAAAGTTGAATAATAAATTTTTGACCTTATAACTCTTTCCATGATTGTTAAAAGATCATCAACCATTACATATTCTACCTAATTTGTCCAAAAATATCAATACCCAATGTCAAAGAATCCCTATTTTTTTTCTTTACTTTCGCGGAAATATCCCATATGATGGAATGAAAGAAACAAACAGTTCCAGCTGTCTTCACCCGGGACAGTGCGGCGCTGTTTTTTACGCAGGAGGAAATTTTGAAGATCTTATCTGACTATCATGTACACTCATCCTTTTCAGGAGACAGCAGCGTCTCTCCTGAGGCTGTAATCGAACAGGCAATCTCTCACGGGCTCCAGCATCTGTGCCTCACGGACCACATGGATTATGACTATACGGACGGCGACGTCTGCTTTGAATTCGACCCGCGTGAATATTTTCGCAGGCTGCAGCCCCTGAAAGAAAAATACCGGGATCAGATCGACCTTTGCATCGGCGTGGAACTGGGACTGCGTCCCTATCTGAGCGGGCGGCACCACAGCCTGATCTTTTCCTATCCGTTCGACTTTGTGATCGGATCGATCCACCTGGTAAACAACCGCGATCCCTACTTTCCGTCTTACTTTGAAGGCCGGGATGAGTCGGACGCATATCTGGAATATTTTCAGTGCGCTCTGCAGAATCTGAGAGCCTATTCCAACTTCGACACCTTTGGCCATCTGGATTATGTGGTCCGTTATGGTCCCAATCAGAACCGTTTTTATTCCTATGAACGGTACCGGGAAATCCTCGACGAGATCCTGCGCACGCTGATCCGCCGTGATATCGGGCTGGAAATCAACACCGGCGGATACCGCCACGGTCTGGAAGAACCCAACCCCTGCAGGGAAATCATCAAGCGCTACCGGGAACTGGGCGGCCGGATCATCACATTCGGTTCCGACGCCCACGACCCGCTTTTCCTGGGCTACCAGTTTGACCGGGCCGCCGCTCTCGCAAAAGAATGCGGATTTACCAGCTATTATATTTTCCGCCGCCGCAAACCTCAGGAACTTCCTCTGTAGTCCGGCCTGCCGGCCGTCTCTAACAGGTTCCCAGGATCGTGCCGCCGCCTGCCACGTAGTCGCCGTCATAGAAGACGACTGCCTGGCCCGGCGTGACCGCGCGGACCGGCTCGTCAAAAATACATTCCACTTCATCCTCGCCCGTTCGCCGGACCGTACACATGGCTCCCGCGTGATTATAACGGATCTTCGCCAGGCACCGCATCCCGCTCTCCGGCGCTTCCACACCCATCCAGTTCAAACGGTTGGCCCTGAGCCTGTCTGAAAATACGTCTTTTGTCTCCCCGATCACCACTTCATTGGTCTCCGGGCGGATCTCAAGCACTACCACAGGGCGTCCCATGGACAGTCCCAGCCCTTTTCGCTGGCCCACAGTATAATGCGTGATCCCTTTATGCTTCCCGATCACGGTTCCATCCGACCACACAAAATTGCCTTCCGGGATCCTCACTCCCGCATGTTCTTCGATAAAGCGGGCATAATCCTTATCCGGCACAAAACAGATCTCCTGGCTGTCCGGCTTATGCGCCACCGAAAGTCCCAGATTCTCCGCAAACGCGCGTATTTCTTCTTTAGAATATTCTCCCACCGGCATCAGCGTACGGGAAAGCTGCTCCTGGGTCAGATTGTACAGGGCATATGTCTGGTCCTTGGCAGCCGTCTTCGACATCTTGAGGGCATATCTCCCGTTCGGCAGGAGATCGATTCTGGCATAATGACCGGTTGCGATATAATCCGCACCGATCTCCATGCTCCGCCTCAGCAGCGATTCCCATTTCACATACCGGTTGCAGGCGATGCAGGGATTCGGCGTGCGTCCACGCAGATACTCGTCCATGAAATAGTCGATCACTTTTTCCTGGAAATCTTTTTTAAAATTCATCACATAATGAGGAATCCCCAGACGTGACGCTACGCGTCTCGCATCCTCTACAGCGCTGAGCCCGCAGCATCCTCCGTTCTCTTCCATCTGCTCCGGCTCCTCATCCTGCCAGATCTGCATGGTCACTCCCCATACCTCATATCCCTGCTGTAAAAGCAGCCAGGCCGCCACAGAGGAGTCTACTCCCCCGGACATGCCTACTACTACCTTTTTTCTCTTCATCTTTAATACTCTTCGCTTTCCTCTTCTTCACCTTCGTGAATATCTGACTTCGGCTTCTCCAGGCCCTCGATCCTGATCCCATGCTTTTCCGCATAGTCCCAGAGCGCCGCATGGATTGCTTCCTCCGCCAGCAGAGAACAGTGTACCTTGACTGGCGGCAGCCCGTCAAGAGCTTCCATAACCGCTTTGTTCGTTACCTGAAGCGCTTCACGGATGTTCTTTCCTTTTACCAGTTCCGTAGCCATACTGCTGGTGGCAATCGCTGCTCCGCACCCAAATGTCTTGAACTTCACATCCCGGATAATCTGGTTTTCATCGATATCCAGATAAATTCTCATAATATCTCCGCATTTTGCGTTCCCTACGGTTCCTATGCCGCTGGCGTTCTCAATCTCTCCAACATTTCTGGGATTCTGGAAATGATCCATTACTTTATCGCTGTACATATCGTTTTTCCTCGTCTTTCTTTTCTTTATCCTGTGCGGCCGGCATCCTACTGCCGGCGCACAAAGTCCTCATAGAGCGGAGACATTCCTCTTAACTTCTCCACAATCTTTTTAATCGCTTCTACCACATAATCCAGTTCTTCCTCTGTCGTCTCCTCACTGAGGGTCAGGCGGAGCGAACCGTGCGCGATCTCATGGGGCAGGCCGATAGCAAGCAAAACATGAGAAGGATCCAGAGAACCGGATGTGCAGGCGGAACCGCTGGAGCCGCAGATTCCTTCCATATCCAGCATGATCAGGAGAGACTCTCCTTCCACAAACTGAAAGCTGAAGTTCGCGTTGTTCGGCAGACGTCTGGTCCGGTGTCCGTTCAGTCTGGTATAAGGCACTTCGTGAAGCACGCGGTCGATCAGATGATCCCGCAGTTTTCTTTCCATTGCCGTCCTTTCTTCCATGGTACGCACCGCGCGTTCTACTGCCGCGCCGTATCCCACAATTCCCGGCACATTCTCCGTACCGGCACGGCGTTTCCTCTCCTGAGCTCCGCCGTGAATAAAACTGCAGATCTTCACCCCTTTGCGGATATAGAGGAAACCGATGCCCTTGGGCCCGTTCAGCTTGTGTCCGCTGGAGCTGAGCATGTCGATCCCCAGTTCATCCACCTGGATGGGAATCTGGCCGAACGCCTGCACCGCGTCCGTATGGAACAGGATCCCATGCTCTCTGGCGATCTGCCCGATCTCTTTCACCGGCTGGATGGTTCCGATCTCATTGTTGGCAAACATGATGCTGATCAGGATCGTCTCCGGACGAACAGCTTTCTTCAGCTGATCCAGCTTCACGATCCCGGATTCATCCACATCCAGATACGTCACTTCATACCCTTGCTTTTCCAGCCACTGGCAGGTATGCAGCACCGCGTGATGTTCGATCTTCGACGTGATAATATGATTGCCCTTCGCACGGTACGCTTCCGCCGCCGCTTTGATGGCCCAATTGTCGGCTTCTGTGCCGCCGGCAGTGAAATAGATCTCTTCCGGCTTTGCGCCCAGCGCTCCGGCGATAGTTTCCCGGCTGGCAGCGATCGCCTCCTTGCTCTTCTGAGAAAACTGGTATACGCTGGACGGATTGCCGTACAGTTCGGAAAAATACGGAAGCATGGCTTCCACCACTTCCGGCGCCGTCTTTGTCGTTGCTGCATTATCTAAATAAATCATGTTCTAATCACTCCTCTTCTATTCCATGCATCCGCAGGTCTTCTTTCGCATCCCGTACCCTCCGGCTTTCTTCCGCCAGATCACTGAGCTTCATCTCGTCCACAGTACGGTTCACGCTTTCGTTAATCTTCTTCCAAACATATTTGGCCACACACAGGTCTTCCCCGCTGCAGCCTCCTTTTCCGAGAAGGCCCGGACACTCTACCGGACTTAAGCTGCCCTCCAGTGCCCGCAGGATATCGCCCACCGAGATCTCTTCCGCAGGACGTTTCAGCAGATACCCTCCTCCTGCTCCGCGGAAGCCTTCCACCAGCTCCGCTTTGCGGAGCCTGGCGATCAATTGTTCCAGATAGTTCTCTGATATGTTCTGTCTGGCCGCGATACTGGCCAGCGATACCGGTTCTTCCCCGCCATACTGGGCCAGGTCAATCATCGCCCGCAGGCCGTAACGTCCTTTTGTAGATAATTTCATCCTGTCCACCTTTAATTCCTAGCATTTTACTAGGTTTTATGTTCTGATCATATCATCTGTCCCTGGTTCTGTCAAGCACCCGAAATGAATATATTTAAAAACAAAAGCTATCGCAGGATTTCTATGAAATCATCGACTCAGTTTGTCAAAGGAACCCTGATCCTGGCCTTCGCGAATCTGCTGTGCAGATTTCTGGGTTTCTTCTATAAGATATTCCTGGCACAGGCCCTCGGTGCGGAAGGAATGGGTATCTACCAGCTGATTTTTCCCGTTTTTTCTGTCTGCCATGCGCTGACGGCTTCCGGAATCGAAACGGCCATTTCCCGTTTTACCGCTTCCAGGAAGGAAGATGGCGCATCCTTTCTGTACGCAGGAGTCTCCATCTCTCTTGCCGCCTCCTTTCTGACCGGAGCAATACTGTGGCTGGGCGCTGCATCTATCTCCGTCCGTCTGCTGCATGAACCCCGCTGCGAGGTTCTTCTTCAGATCCTGGCTGCGGCGATTCCTCTGGCCGCTTTCCACGGGTGTTTCTCCGGTTACTGCCTGGGCAGAAAACAAACCGCCGTCCCTGCCGCCGCCCAGTTTCTGGAACAGGCCGCGCGCATCGGCACCGTCTGGCTTCTCTGCGGCATCTATGTCTATCAGGGAAAAGAAATTACCCCTTCACTGGCCGTATTCGGACTTCTGGCAGGAGAAACAGCGTCATCACTGCTGATGCTCTCTTTTGTCTCGCCGGGACGTCCCGACCTGCATCCGGTCTCCAAGTATCTGAAAAAATGCCGGACTCTTCTTTCCATGGCTCTGCCGCTCACCGGAAACCGCCTGACGCTTGCTCTGCTTCAGAGTCTGGAAGCCGCCCTGATTCCTCTCTGCCTGCGCAAGTCCGGGCTCAGCACTGCGGATGCCTTGAGTCTCTACGGGATTCTTACCGGAATGTCCATGTCGTTTCTCATGTTTCCCAATGCGCTGACCGCCTCTGTATCTTCCATGCTGCTTCCCGCAGTCTCGGAAGAACAGGCCCGCGGCGATCAGAGAAGAATCTCGCTGACCATCGAATATACCCTGCAGTTCGGTCTGACCATCGGGATTTTCTGTATGGGGCTCTTTCTCCGCTACGGACAACAGCTTGGCGAACTGTTTTTCCAGGAACCTCTGGCAGGACGATTTCTGGTCACGCTGGCATGGATCTGTCCCTTCCTGTACCTGACCGGCAATCTGAACAGCATCCTGCACGGATTGGGAGAGACCGGGATCACGTTTTTCAACCAGCTGACAGGCAGCGGAATCCGCATCCTTTTCGTTGTCTTTCTGGTTCCCCCTCTGGGAATCCAGGGCGTCCTGCTTGGCATTCTGGCCAGTCAGCTTATACTGAGCATACTCGGGATTCTGGCCGTATCGCGCCATGTAACCCCCTCGATCGGTCTGGACAGTCTGGTCCTGAAACCGCTCGGGGCTCTGATCCTTTCCCTGGGAGGTGTGGAACTGATGAAACATTTATGCCCCATCCTTCGTCTGGGCGGCGAATTATTTACGCTGGTCCTCAGCATCTGCCTGATGGCTGCCGTCTATTTTCTTCTGATGATCCTGGCCGGTATCCGTAAAATTTTTCGTCTTTGAAAGACCGTCTTTGTCGGGCGCCGATTGGCATTTACAACGCGAAAAACTTATACTATAATAGAAAATTGTCAGGGACAGACGCATGTCCCGGCCGAAGGAGACGAAAGGAGACATTATGGGATTCACATTCAACAAAAAACTGCCCATCCCGAAAGAGATCAAAGCCATGTATCCGCTTTCGGAAAAATGCGCAGCCATAAAAGCACAGAGAGATAAAGAAATCCGGGACGTAATCACCGGAGCAGACGACCGTTTCCTGATCATTATCGGCCCCTGCTCGGCGGACAATGAGACGGCTGTCATGGATTACCTCCACAGACTGGTGCCCGTCCAGGATAAGATCAAAGATAAATGTATTATTATACCTCGCATATATACCAACAAACCCCGCACCACGGGAGAAGGCTATAAAGGAATGGTGCATCAGCCGGATCCGGAAGCCGCTCCGGATCTGCTGGCCGGACTCGTCGCCATCCGGAAGCTGCACATACGCAATATTGAAGAAACAGGTCTGACTGCTGCCGATGAGATGCTTTATCCGGAAAACTGGTGGTATCTCTCCGATCTGCTTTCCTATGTGGCCGTAGGAGCCAGATCCGTAGAAGACCAGCAGCACCGCCTTACCGTCAGCGGTTTCGATGTGCCGGCCGGCATGAAGAATCCCACCAGCGGCGACATGACGGTTATGCTGAACTCTGTAGTCGCCGCCCAGCACGCGCACAATTTTATCTATCGCGGATGGGACGTCAATACTGGCGGCAACCCGCTGGCACATACCGTTCTGCGGGGCGCAGTGAACAAACGGGGCGCGACGATTCCCAACTACCACTACGAGGATCTTCTCCTGCTGCTGCATCTTTATCAGGAAAAGAACCTGAAAAACCCCGCCTGCGTAGTGGACACGAACCATTCGAACTCCAACAAACAATATCTGGAACAGATCCGGATCACCAAAGAGGTCCTGCACAGCCGCCAGTACAATCCCGATATCCACAAGCTGGTCAAGGGACTGATGATCGAAAGTTATATTGAGGACGGCTCGCAGGGTATTCACGATAAAGTGTACGGCAAATCCATCACCGACCCATGCCTGGGCTGGGAGAAAACCGAACGTCTTCTCTATGAGATCGCGGAAAAATGCTGATATATACGGAGCGGAGATCAGGCTGACTGCGCCTGATCCACGCTCCTCATTTATCTTACATATTTCTGAATAAAATTCAGCATAATCTTGCGCGTTTCCTCGTAAGCATTGGCGGTCTCAAACCGCCGCTCCGGATGCCACTGGAGCGCCAGAATCTTCATCTCGTCCGATCCGAACGCTTCCACGATCCCATTTTCCCGGTCCAGGGCCAGCGGTTCAAAACAAGGGGCAAGATCCGCTTCAAAGATACAGTCGTCATGGTAATTGTTCACCCAGATATTCCGCTCTTCTTTTATCAGCCACACCTGATGGTCCACTCCGCGCTTTCTCTCAACGGGCAGATCCGGATGATAACGGAGCTTCCCTCCGAACATGACATTGATATACTGCATTCCCCGGCAGGTCGCGATAATCGGGATTCCATGCGCCACGCAGTAATGGATCACCTGTTCCTCCATACGATCCCGGTGAGGCTGCAGCTCATCTTCATGGGGGCGGTCATACATCTCCGGCGGCAGGGAACCTCCTCCTACCACGATCAGCAGGTCCCTTTTCTTATTGAACAGCATCTCCACATTTTTGGTAAAATTTGACACGGCTTTCGGGATAAATCCCAGCAGTTCGTAGAACCGCACATATCCGGATTCCAGGATGTCCACCGGATCACCATACTGATTTACCCCTTCCCTCTGGGTAATCAAAGCGCTCAGATTCCGGTACTGTATACCTTCTTCGATCTTTCCGCTCTTGCAGTCCATGGACAGATAGCTTAAAGACGCCACGTAATCATAGATCTTTTCCCCGCAGCCGATGGCGGCAGGTATTTCAAATTCCGCGCAGCGGATCGCCATGTGGGAAGCCGCGCCCCCATAACAGGTAATAAATCCTTTGATTCCCTTTGTGAACACCCACTCGTATCCCGGATCCGCCTTAGGCACTACTACGATCTTATCATGAATATCCGCATCCGGCTCCTCTTCCAGCAGGACCGCTTCGCCTTCTACCTTTTTCGTCGTGATAAAGTTCGGCCTTGCCTCATACACTTCGACCACATCCAGGCTGGTGCGGTCCACGATCACTTCAGGAAGCGAAAGCTCCCGGAACTGCTGGTACTTCACGTGCCTTCTCTGGATCAGGGTTTCCAGCCTGTCCTTCAGTTCCTCCGCGATCATATACTGCGGAATCTTGAAATCTTCGATCTTCAGCCAGGAAAGATCCTGCCGGGCAATCTCCAGCACATTGCCCGTACGTATCAAAAGCTCTAGGATCAGACTCAGGGATTTTGTAAACTCAAATTTAAAATATTCTCTCTGACGCACCGCGCTCCGTATAAAATGGATCAGCTGTCCTGCCTCGACCGAAATACTATGCTCGTCCAGTGCCTGCTGGATCCGGGACAGTTCCAGGGCGTCCGGGCGCCCTTCGGTTCTCTGACGGTGTCTGGAAGGTCCCGGACGGAAATTCATCTGATCATAACGCTCCGTACGGATATCATAGGTTCCCACACGCAGATGGCCGTATTTCCGGTTAAATTCTGCCCGGGTCATGCGGTCCATGGAGAAATCCCGGAAGTCCCTCTCAAACTCCGTAGCCACCGTGGAGATCGACTGCATAAATGCGTCTACATCCTCAGCGGGAAACCAGCTCGTCCCCGGTTCCGAGGCAGGTCCGCATTCCGTAAGACTTCTTAAGAATGCTCTGGCCATAAAAGCCATTCTGGCCTGGCGGGCAAACTGAGGCGTTCCATAGAGCTGCAGAGCCGTCATGAGATTCTGAACCGACGCCAGTATCTGATGAACGGAGATTTCCTGGTTCGCCAGCCGGGCTTCTTCATTCTCACGGATCTCTTCCAGACTCTTCAGCGCGTCCAGGTCTTCCTCCAGGATTTCATCAAAATGCAGGATCGCATACTCGGTCACTTCCTTCAGGCTCTCCGTCAGACAGCGGCGTTCTTCTTCCGTGAACCCATAATCCAGCAGACACCCGGTCCTCTCTTCCGTCCCGAAATCATAAGTAGAAAATACGATTTCGAACTCAATCTTGTCATGGGCCGTCAGATTACGTTTCAGCGCCTCCTGATAATATTTCACCAGCCGCAGCGCCAGCGGCTCGTCTACCTTCTGCGGGATCAGCGAATAGAAAGAATATTCCAGACAGATATAAGGTTTATTTCCTATCTGGTGCATAAGGTCCTGATCCAGCTTTCTGAAACCGATAGCCGCGATCCCCTGGTTCCAGGCCCGCCGCGTGATGATGGCCCGGTACAGGGAATAATCCAGCGGCCGCGGATTGGTACCGATGATCTCGGACGGATTCCAAAAAGCCATATCCGACAGCATCATAGGGGTATCGGTCACCACGTTGCGGTGATGGGCATACATGGCTCCCGCATCCTGCAGCAGTCGGAAAAAGGCCTGATCATCATAAGAACCCGCCTGTTTGTAACTGGCCACCAACGGCCGCATCTGGAAAAGGATCACCCGGTTGTCCTGATCGATGGCAAATTCAATATCCAGCGCCAGTCCGTCCATGATCTGCTCCAGTTCCCGGACTGCCCGCAGCAGTTCTCTCCACGGCGTGTGCAGGAGGTTCTCATCCACGTTGCGGATCACCTTCATCATCCTGCCTGCCGACCCGCTGGTCACGCTGTCCGTCGATCCGGTCTCATCATAGTTAATCAGATAGTAAGGCCGGTGATTCTGGATATCCCTTGTAAAGACAACTCCCCCGTACCGCACATTCTTTGCCTGGCACTGAATCAGCACCTGCTCGTTCTCCACCTGCCGGATATCTCTGGCATAAGAAGCAATTACCGAATCTACCGCCCGGATAATCTCCTCCTTACTTGAAGAATTCACATCCAGTATGCTTTTATAATGTCCCGCGTTGGACCGCTGAAAGGAATCTTCTGCAGAAGAAGAACTTCTCACCACGATGCGCCGGCCTTTAAACTGCTCCATAATCTCCCGGCACACCGCCTGTTTGTCCTTCTGGTAATCTCTGATATACAGAATATACATTTCCTCAATGACAGATTCACGGACCAGACTTCGGAGCGCGAACAGCGTATCTGCTTTTGTCGATATGAGTTTCCTGTGTTCTTCCATGGTCTCCTCCCGTTAAAAAAGCGCACAGATCCCCCGGATCCATGCGCCTTTGCATGTCGTCAGTCATCCTCTCGGATGAGCCTTACTGTATTCCTTTCTCATTCCCGGCTGAAATCCGGCATAGATCTGCGTCGCAGTCAGGTCCGAATGTCCCAGCATTTCCCGGATGGTCTGCAGCTGCGCGCCTCCGGCGGCCATATGGGCCGCGCAGGAATGGCGGAACATCCTTGGCGTAATATCTTTCTCGATGCCGGCCTTAGCCGCATAACTCTTCAGAACTTTCCAGAATCCCTGGCGGCTCATAGGCATGCCGGAACAGTTCAGGAAAAGGAAGTCACTGTCTTCTTTTTTCAGAAACGCGTCACGGCCTTTTTCCATATATTGACGCAATGCCTGTCCCGCCTTTTTTCCAAACGGAATCATGCGTTCCCGGTCGCTTTCTCTGCAGATCACCCATCCGAAATGCAGATTCACGTCTCCGGTCTTCAAATGAACCAGCTCGCTGACCCGAAGTCCGGTGGCGTACAGAAGCTCCAGCATGGCTTTATCCCGGCTGCCTTTGGGGCCGTCTGTCACCGGCTGGTCCAGAAGACTCTCCATCTCCTGGACCGTCAGAATATCCGGAAGCTGACGTTCGACTCTGGGCGCCTTCAACCGGAGAGCCGGATCTTCCGGTATCCGGTGTTCGCGTACCAGATATTCAAAAAAGCCTTCATAGAGGCAACATACCTGGAAATCGTAGATGGAGCCATGCCGCTCCGCTCCAGATCCAATACATATGCGTTCAGAATCGTAGCCGTAACCTCATCGATGCGCTCCACACCTTTTCCTTTCGCGTATGCCGCCATCTTCGTCAGATCACTGTGGTAAGACAGCACCGTATTATGAGAAGCTTTCCTGACTTCTCCCAGATAACTTACAAAACACTGTATCTCATAGTCCATAACATGCCCTCGTCTGTAAAAAAATTCCCCGTTCCGGAAATTTTCTGTCTGCGCGCACATTTTCAATGTCCCTCTGCGTGCGCTGCGGTACAAGTATAGCCGAGAATGGCTGAAATTTCAACAATTTCAGGATATTTTTCTGAGAACCTGCTGCAAAATAAGCGGATTGACGCCTGCTTCCGTCCCGATCCCAAATAACAGGAAAAAAAATCCGGCCACTATCAGGCAAAAATATCTTTTCCGGTTCCTTCCGCCATACATGGTCCACAGAAGAACCCATCCAAAAGCTGGAAGATAAAAGAAAAACTGCGGGAAAATTCCCGCCGCGCAGATCAGAATTCCCGCCAGGCCCAGACGGACGACAGAAATACTGAGAGCCGTTCCCCAGGCCATTCCCAGCAGAAATACCAGGCCCGCAAAAACTGCCGGAGCCACGGGCAGCACCCCGCAGCAGACTGCCAGAAAATACTGACCGCAGCGGTACCTTCCCACATAACTCAAAAGCTTTCCTGAATCAATCCTCAGATTTGCGTACTGATTCAGGAAATATTCGCTGAAAATCCCTGCCAGCGCCGCGCTGTTCTGCACCTGCACCACTGCGACCCCGGCCAGAATCCCGCAGAAAAAGAACATCAGATATCCCGCCGGACGCGTCATATACTTGCTGAAAACAGATTCTCCCATAAGTGTTCCTCCCTGCTTATTATATGAGCAGAGATAGGACGATATATCAGATCCGGGTACATTTTTTATAGACGGCTTCCGACGCTTTCAGCACCGCGTTCCTCATACCGTATTCCTCCAGCGCCGCTACGCCTTCTATCGTCGTACCCGCCGGAGAACACACCTTGTCTTTCAGGATTCCCGGATGTTCTCCCGATTCAAGCACCATGGCCGCCGCACCTTTTACCGCCTGAGCCGCAAATACATATGCCTGTTTCCGGGGCATGCCGCATCTTACCGCACTGTCTGCCAGAGCCTCAATAAACATGTAGGCAAAGGCCGGAGAACTGCCGCTGGCGCACACAACCGCGTCCATCAGTCTCTCGTCAACCAGTTCCACCTTCCCGCAGGATAAAAATATCCTTTTCAGCATCTCCAGTTCCTGAGGCGCATATTCTTCCTGAATGCAGCTGATACCAGTCATTCCTTCACCAATCATCGCCGGCGTATTGGGCATAGCCCGGGCAATCCGTTTGTCGTTCCCGAGACTCAGTTTCAGCTGTTCGATGGTTCTTCCCGGTGCCAGAGAGATCACCACATGTTCCGGTGTCACCATATACCGGATAGCCTTCAGCACCTCTTCATAAAACTGGGGTTTCACTGCCAGGATCAGATATTTGCAGCGGTTTGCGCACTCCGCGTTTGAATCCGCATACATGACTCCGGTCTCCTCATAGACCCGCCGCTTCGTCGTCTCGGTCTTTGCAGTAAAGATCAGATCTTCCTTTGGAAATTCCTTCAGCAGACCGTGCAGGATCGCGCTCCCCATATTACCCATTCCAATAAAACCTATCTTTGCCAACCTGTATGTACCTCCTGTCCCTATAAAAAAAGGATGCCGTTTTCACGACATCCCCTTTGTTATCTTTTCTATTCGTTATTATTTTGCATATTCCGTCGCTCTGCTCTCGCGAATCACATTGACCTTGATCTGACCAGGGTATTCCAACTCAGCTTCAATCTGTTTGGAAATATCACGCGCAAGCAATACCATCTGCGCGTCGTCTACCTGATCCGGAACTACCATAACCCGAATCTCTCTGCCTGCCTGAACAGCAAAAGATTTTTCTACTCCTTTGTAGGAGTTCGCAATATCTTCCAGTTGTTTTAATCTGTTTGTATAAGTCTCCAGCGTCTCTCTTCTCGCACCTGGTCTGGCCGCCGATATGGTATCCGCAGCCTGTACAATACAGGCGACCAGAGATGTGGGCTCCACATCACCATGATGGGCCTCCACTGCATTGATGACAATCTGAGATTCCTTATACTTTTTGCATAAATCCACGCCAATCTGAATATGGGAACCTTCCATTTCATGGTCAATGGATTTACCAATATCATGTAAAAGTCCGGCTCTCTTTGCCAAACGGACATCGACGCCAATCTCCCCCGCTAATAAGCCCGCCAAATGAGCCACCTCGATAGAATGCTTCAGAGCATTCTGTCCGTAGCTGCTGCGGAACTTCATACGTCCAAGCAGACGCACAAGTTCCGGGTGAATACCGTGAACGCCCACTTCCAACGTCGCAGCTTCCCCTTCTTCACGAATCATCGTATCAACTTCTTTTTGGGCTTTTTCCACCATCTCTTCGATCCTTGCCGGATGAATACGCCCATCTACAATGAGTTTTTCAAGCGCAATCCGTGCCACTTCACGGCGTATCGGATCGAATGCTGACAGAATCACAGCTTCCGGCGTATCGTCTATAATCAGATCCACACCGGTCAGGGTCTCAAGAGTACGGATATTTCTGCCCTCTCGCCCTATAATGCGTCCTTTCATCTCGTCGTTCGGAAGCTGAACCACAGAAATCGTGGTCTCGGCCACATGATCGGCCGCACATTTCTGAATGGCATTCACAATATATTCCTTTGCCTTCTTGTTCGCTTCCTCTTTTGCCCTGCTTTCCAATTCCTTGACCAGCTTGGCGGTTTCATGTTTTACATCGTCTTCAACTGTTTTTAAAAGATATTCTTTTGCTTGTTCGGAGGTAAGGCCTGAGATTCTCTCCAGTTCCTGTAACCGCTTCGCAGACAGTGCTTCTACTTCTGCACGTTTTTTCGCAAGCTGCTCTTCCCGTACAGCAAATCCCGCTTCCCGCCGTTCGATGGCTTCCGTCTTCTTATCCAGGGCTTCTTCCTTCGAAAGTACACGGCGTTCATAACGCTGGAGCTCCGCTCTGCGCTCTTTGGTCTCTTTATCCAGCTCGTTCTTGGTCTTCATAGACTCTTCTTTTGCTTCCAGCAGCGCTTCGCGCTTCTTCGTCTCTGCTGTCTTCAAAGCTTCATCTATGATCTCTCTCGCTCTGTCTTCTGCATTCCCGATCTTAGCCTCTACGACCTTCTTGCGATAGCCGATCGCACAGGGCCAGACCACTGCAGCTGTCAGGACGAGTGTAACCGCCACGGCCACAATAATCTCAACCATATACAGGAGCACCTCCTTATTAAGTTTTCATTGTACATTATACATACACAATGATTAAATTTTAAACTGTTTTTACAATTATGTCAAGTCTAACGTAGACTCTTTTGTGCAACAGTTCAAGGCGTATCCTGTATATCTTCCCCCATTACAGAGAGAATATCTCCTGTCCGGAAGCCCCGGCGGAGAAGCGCGGACATGAGCCGCCGCTTCTGCTTTTCGTCACAGCTCTCCCGGTCATAACCCTTTTTCTCCAAAAAATCCCGGATCATTTCCTTCTCGTCCGCCGGTTCCAGTTCCCCGCAGACTTTCTGAATCAGCTCTTCAGAAGCCCCGGCGCGGTACCGGAGTTCCTGGGCGAGAAGGCTCCTGCTCTTTTTCCCGCAGCCATTCTCCAGATAATTGCGCACAAAACGCTCATCATCCAGATACCCGAAACTCTTCACATATTCCACAGCCGCAGCTGCTTCTTCCTGCTCAAATCCGGCTCTCAGAAGCCGGTCCATAAGCTGGCTTTCTGTCCGGTCAGACCTCTCCAGCAGGCGAAGCGCCTTAAGCTTTGCCCTTCTCAGCCGGCTTTCCGGAGTCTCCTGCTCCCGGCTGTCCTGGATCTGACTGGCCTTCCGCTGCCGGCGATACCGGTAATCCATAATGTTCTCTTACTTTCCTTTCCACTTCCTCGCAGATCTGAGGATTGTCCTTCAGGTACTGTTTCGCATTCTCCCTGCCCTGTCCGATCTTGGCGTCGTTGTACGCGTACCATGCTCCGCTTTTTACGACTACGCCGCAGTCCGCCGCCAGATCCAGAATATCTCCTTCTCTGGAAATCCCTTTGCCGAACATGATATCAAATTCTGCTTCCCGGAAAGGCGGCGCGATCTTATTCTTCACCACTTTGACGCGGGTACGGTTGCCCACTACTTCGCCGCCCTGCTTCAGCGCTTCGATCCTGCGGACATCCAGACGGACCGAAGAATAGAACTTCAGAGCGCGGCCTCCGGTAGTCGTCTCCGGATTGCCGAACATCACGCCCACCTTCTCGCGGAGCTGATTGATAAAGATCACCACACAGTTGGTCTTGCTGATCACCGCAGTAAGCTTCCGGAGTGCCTGGGACATCAGGCGGGCCTGAAGGCCCACATGGGAATCACCCATATCCCCGTCTATCTCCGCCTTCGGCACCAGCGCCGCCACCGAGTCCACGATTACGATGTCAATGGCACCGGATCGCACCATGGTCTCCGTGATCTCCAGTGCCTGTTCGCCGTTATCCGGCTGAGAAATGTAAAGATTGTCAATGTCTACGCCGATATTCTTGGCATATACCGGATCCAGCGCGTGCTCGGCGTCGATAAATCCCGCGATGCCGCCTCGCTTCTGCACTTCTGCCACCATATGTAAAGCCACTGTCGTCTTACCGGAGGACTCCGGTCCGTAAATCTCCACTACTCGTCCCTTGGGCACTCCGCCCGCTCCCAGCGCAATATCCAGACTCAAAGATCCCGTAGGCACCGTCTCCACCTGCATGTGGCCGGTATCTCCCAGTTTCATCACGGAACCCTTTCCATACTGCTTCTCAATCTGACTCAGCGCCGCGTCCAGCGCCTTTAATTTATCCTCTTTGCCCATAGATATCTCCTTCTATACTCACAGATTTCACAATACGAACTTTTGTTCGATTCCCTGTTCCTATCCTATCCTATCGCGCGCCGGATGTCAAGGAGTAAAAAAGCCGATATGGAAATCTCCGACAGATCTCCATACCGGCAGCGAGCTCCGCGTCATTCCCTGCCCGGGAGCTATTATTTTTTCGTGATATAGCCTTTCGCCTTCAGTGTCTCCGCACAGAGCACAGCCCCGCCTGCCGCGCCGCGCACGGTATTGTGGGAAAGGCCGATAAATTTCCAGTCATAAATGCTGTCTTCGCGCAGACGTCCCACCGAAACGCCCATACCGTTCTCATAATCCACATCCGCCTTTACCTGGGGCCGGTTATCTTCTTCCATATAACGGATGAACTGCTTCGGCGCGCTGGGCAGTCCGGCTTCCTGAGGGAATCCGCGGAAATTCACCAGACGGTCGATGAGTTCTTCTTTCGTAGGTTTCCTGCGGAATTTCACGAACACAGCCGCCGTATGGCCGTTCAGCACAGACACACGCACGCACTGGCAGGTGATCTTCGGCTCCTCCGCCTTCACGATCACGCCGTTTTCAATATGTCCCCACAGGCGCAGCGGCTCCTGCTCGGATTTTTCTTCTTCTCCGGCGATATAGGGGATCAGGTTCTCCACCATCTCCGGCCAGTCTTTGAATGTCTTGCCCGCGCCGGAGATCGCCTGATAAGTGGTGGCCACCACCTCGTAAGGCTCGAACTCTTTCCATGCCGTCAGTACCGGAGCGTAACTCTGGATGGAGCAGTTCGGCTTTACGGCAATAAATCCTCTTGTGGTGCCGAGGCGTTTCTTCTGGAACTCGATCACGTCGAAATGCTCCGGATTGATCTCCGGCACAACCATCGGCACATCCGGAGTCCAGCGGTGCGCGCTGTTGTTGGACACTACCGGAGTCTCTGTTTTCGCGTATGCTTCCTCGATAGCGCGGATCTCGTCCTTGCTCATATCTACGGCGCTGAATACAAAATCAACCTCCGCAGCTACTTTTTCCACTTCATTTACATTCATAACCACGATTTTCTTAACCGCTTCCGGCATAGGCGTATCCATCTTCCAGCGGCCGCCGACCGCTTCTTCATAAGTCTTTCCTGCCGAACGTTCGCTGGCGGCGATGGTCGTCACCTCGAACCACGGATGATTCTCCAGCAAAGAAATAAACCTCTGTCCCACCATTCCGGTACCGCCCAGGATACCGACTCTCAACTTTTCACTCATTTTTCATTCTCCTCTGTTCTGTGCGCGTGTCATACAACCGTTCTTACTGCCTGTCCGTGCTATGCGCACATTTGTCTTTTCTATGAAATATTACAGGATTCTTCGTGAAAATGCAAGCCCTTTATTTCCGCGGGCAGCGATCCGGGCAGTCTTCTTTCAGATATGACCGGCACGCCTCGATCTCTTTCTCCATGGCCTCTTTGCCCGGAGCGCCCGCCGTGAGCCGCTTGTCCACACACGTCTCCAGAGAGATGGCATCGTAAATATCTTCCTCAAAGACAGGGCTGACCGCGCGGTACTCTTCCAGAGTCAGATCATCCAGCGCTTTGCTCCGGTCGATGCAGTACAGCACCAGCCGCCCCACGATCCCGTGAGCGTCCCGGAACGGCACTCCACGCTTCACCAGATAATCCGCCGCATCCGTGGCATTGGTAAACCCGTGCCTTGCGCTGTCGCGCATACGGTCTTTGCGGAACGCGATCGTATCCAGCATCCCGGTGAACAGGGCGATGCACCCCTTAGTTGTATCCATGGCGTCAAAGGGCAGTTCCTTGTCTTCCTGCATATCCTTGTTGTAAGCCAGCGGTATCCCCTTCATCGTGGTCAGCAGGGCGGTCAGCGCTCCGTAGACCCGTCCGGTCTTTCCGCGTACCAGCTCCGCGATATCCGGATTTTTTTTCTGAGGCATGATAGAACTTCCCGTACTGTACGCGTCGTCGATCTCCACAAACTGATATTCATTGCTGTTCCAGAGGATAATCTCCTCGCAGAAACGACTCAGATGCATCATTACGATGGACATGGCCGACAGATACTCGATCAGATAGTCCCGGTCGGACACCGCGTCCATACTGTTCGCCATAGGCCCGTAGAAGTCCAGCAGTTCCGCAGTGTATTCCCGGTCCAGAGGATATGTGGTCCCGGCCAGCGCGCCGGCCCCCAGAGGACAGTAATTCATCCTCTCATAGATATCATGCAGGCGCAGGCGGTCTCTCTTGAACATTTCAAAATAAGCTCCCATATGATGGGCCAGCGTGATCGGCTGCGCTTTCTGCAGGTGGGTAAATCCCGGCATGATCGTTTCTTTATTTTCTTCCATGATCCTCAGCAGTACCTGCAGCAGATTCTTCAGGAGCTCATCAGTCTCCCGCACTTCCTGTCTCGTATACAGACGCATGTCCAGAGCCACCTGGTCGTTGCGGCTCCTTCCAGTATGCAGTTTCTTTCCCACGTCGCCGATCCGGCCGATCAGATTCGCCTCCACGAAACTGTGAATATCCTCATATTCATCGGTGATCTTAAGCTTTCCGGATTCCACGTCCTCCAGGATTCCCTGAAGTCCTTTCAGGATCCGGTCTCTTTCTTCTTCCGTCAGAATTCCCTGCTTCGCCAGCATCTTCACATGAGCCATGCTGCCCTCTATATCCTGTCTGTAAAATTTCTGATCGAAAGAGATCGACGCGTTAAACCGGTACACCAGCTGATCTGTCTCTTTCGTAAAACGTCCGCCCCATAACTGTGCCATAGGTATCTTTCCTTTCTCATATGCAAAATCAATCTTTTGTCGTCCATTGTATCACAAAGCAGGCACAACGCACAATTCTTTTCCGTTTTCGGGCAGCAAAAAGGGGCAGAACCGCTGCCCCTTTTTGCCTTATATGGGATTAAACACTCAAAACTAGTACTTGTCGCCTTATTTTTTCCGGGAGATCGTGTAATACGCCAGCGCTACGCTGATACCTCCCGCCATATTGCCCAGCGTCACCCAGAGCAGATTATGTACATAGCCGGCCAGAGAGATCCCCTCCACTCCGTTCGGAGCGATCAGTCCCACTGCCATCACCGTCATATTGGCGATGCTGTGCTCAAATCCGCATGCCATGAACACGTAGATACACCAGAATACCATGATCAGCTTGCCGGCTTCCGACTTCATCTTTGTCGCGCACCACACCGCAAGACATACCAGGATGTTGCAGAAGATCGCTTTGACAAAGAGCTGCGGCGCCGTGCCGCCCATCTTGGCCGCCGCCGTAGTAGCGAAATATGCACCTACATTTCCTGTAGGGATCCCGGCAAAACAGAACAGAGCCGCCGCCGCCAGAGAACCTGCCAGATTTCCCACATAGCAGAAGATCCAGAGCTTCACTGTATCGATCCACGGCACTGTTTTCGATAAAGAAGCAGACGCCATTACGAAATTGTTGCCGGTAAACAGTTCCGCGCCGGCCATCACCACAAGGCTTAACGCCGCGGCGAACGAAAACGGCTGAACCACACGGACAAGCACATTGTCAGCCGCCGAGAAATAGCTTCCCAGCGTAAACGTGACGAAACCGCCGAAGGCAATAAAAATACCGGCCACCACAGCCGCCACAAAATAACCTAAGGGATTATTCTTCATCAGAGCTGCCTTTCCCTTTGCTGCATTACATACGCTCATAAATTCATCATAAAACATATTCATTCATCCTCCGTCCGATCTAAAGATCGTTAATATAATAACATACTCTCTCTGTTCTGGAATTGTACAATCTGTATGAAAAGATGCCGGCATATTTTTTTAAAAAAGGTCTTTACTTTCAAAAGCGCATCGTGTATAATAACCTTCGTTGTGAGACAACAGGCTTCCGTGGCTCAGTTGGTAGAGCACTTCACTCGTAATGAAGGGGTCGCCGGTTCGAGTCCGGCCGGGAGCTTTTCTTTCTTTAAAAATCCCCCATGGAACAGTGCCATGAGGGATTTTTCATTATCATATCTTTACCGGCTTATTCCTCCGGACGCTCCACTTTCAGCGGCACGTCTTCCTCTGCCTTAAACACATAACCGCAGCTGCACGCGGTATCCTCGATAACCCTTCCGCGGTTGGTAAATACCTCTACTTCTTTGCCGCACTGAGGGCATACTCTTTCTTCCGGCACCGGGGTACGGTATTGAGCTTCACAACCATCCATGACTGCCATAGTGGCACCTCCTTTTTTATAACTCATGCTGTGTTTTTGTCACACCTATACTATAACTCCGCCTGTATTTTCTGTCAATTCCAATCACCCGTTCCAGCCGGCGATCCTGACCAGTTCCTGCTCCGCGTATACATATGCGGAGACAGGGAAATCCCGGTAATTGCCGGTATTGGAACAGATCAGATAATCTATCGTCCTGCCGTCCTCATCGCGCACTGCCTGGGAGATAATCACCGCATGATGATAATTTCCATCGGCAGACATGAGGATCACATCGCCTTCCTCCCCGGTATCGTAAGCGGCGCCCACCTGGGCGCTGAGCCCATATCCCGTATTATCCCGGGCATATACCCGGAAAGAATCCACTCCCGTCCAGGCCGGTGACGGAACTGTCTGTATCCGGCGTATGCGCGAAACTGTTCATGTCCTCCGTCTTCTATAAATAATCCGCTGCAGTCTTTTACTTCCAGCTCCGCCATGCTCTGATAATACGCGTCCATGAACTCCAGCAGGATCTCCTGCTGTCCTTCCGTCAGAGCGTCGCTGCCTGTAACTGTCCCGGAGCCCTGGTACCTCCACGCAGACGCGGTTTCATCCGGGCCAACAGATTCTGTTCCGGCATCCGTCTCTTCCCCGGCTGTACCTGTTCCGCTTCCCGGGGCCGCCTCTGTCTCAGCATTTGCCGTCTCTTCATAACCGGCGTTCATTGTCTCCTGTGTCCCCTGGCCGCATCCGGTCAGCAATACCGCCAGCACAACCGCCGGCATCGTCCTGAATAGCTTCTTCACTGTGTATGATCCTCCTGCCTGTATCTTCAGTTCTTTTCAAAATGCTGATAATCTTTGGGACTGTCCCAGTCTCCTCCCCACTCAAATCCATGCTGCGTGAATAATTCATAAGCCAGATCTTCATGCATAATCATATGCGGCAGGCCCGCGTCCCGGTCTATATAATCGTTGGCGTTTTCATGCCACCATACGGGTTCTCCTGTCCTGTAAGACACGTAAGGATTCTGCTGCGGATTCAGATCTATGGCCAGCCCGTACGCATGATTGGACATATTGCCGCCTCCCGTGATCTCCCGGTAGCAGAACGCCGAAGTATTGTTCGCGTCCACCGACTCGGTGTCAGAATCCTCCGCGTCGCCTGTCCAGTAATCATCGATCAGATACATAGACTGAATCTCATATTCTTCCCGGAGAAGCGCCTGAAAGATCTCCAGCACGTCCTCCTGGATGCTCTCATTGACGATCATCTCTCCCACCTGGATCTGTCCGTCGAAATTGTAATGCAGCATTTTCAGATAACGAAGCTCTTCCAGACCGATATGGGGATTATCACGATAGGACCGGCCGTTGATCCGCTCATACACCGGATCCCCCTCGGCAATGGCGGTTCCTGTAAAATAACGTGCGGGGTCTGTCAGGTCCAGCTGCGCCGCATCCAGCACAGTCCCTGCTTCCAGACCGTCCAGGTTCTCAAGTTTCGCAGGCTCAGCCTCCGGTTCCGGCTCCGGGACTTCTGCGCTCTGGCTGTCCGAAACTTCATTCCGGTCTGCGGATGCCTCAGGTACTGTAGAAGCTGCCCCGCATGCAGATGCGATAAAAACTATCCCTGACAGTATCAATATGGCTATGGCTTTTCTCACGGTTCTACCTCCATTTTAACTGTATTATAAAGACCCGGAAAGGATTCTGTCCAATACCTGGTATTCATGGCAGTCTATGCCTGACCTGTATGCAGGCTTTTGAGAAATTCACTTGAAAGCGGCTGTACAGATAAGATAGAATATTATAAAACAATGGAAATCATAACAGGAAAAGAGGAATGTGAGATGAAAAAGATTCTGGTCGTACTGGGCGGCGGACGCCCGAACGGAAATACAAAGATCCGGTGCGCGACTGCGCTTTGCTTATGACTTCAGCGGACAATTTCTTCTGGACCTTTGAACAGGCTGTTTCTTACTATCAATTTACGCTGGTAAACTATATCGGCTTCCGCGACAAAGGAATGCTTCTTGCCGGAGGATGCGGCGACACAAACGGGAAACCGCAGATCAGCCAGACTGATTACCTGGAACAGGCGTTTACATTCGGCCGCTGTATCTATTAAGAGTCAAATACCCCGGGCGGCTTTACCGATGCCCGGGGCATATTCTTTTTCATTATTTCTGTGCCGCCAGCGCCTCCAGTTCCCGGATACGCGCCGCCTGCCTGTCAATTATCTGCTGCTGCTCATTCATTTTTTGCCGTTGCTCGTCCATTTCCTGCTGTTGTTCATTTATTTTTTGCCGCTGCTCGTCCATTTCCTGCTGTTGCTCATTTATTTTTTTCTGCTGTTCGTCCATAACCTGCTGCTGTTCGTCAATCATATACTTTACCGTATTCTGATCCATGATCTTCAATGCGTCTGAAAACATCCCCAATACCTCCTCCGGCTTCCGCCGCAGCATGGCCAGTTCCCGGTAGATCTCCTCCAGCCACGGATATTCGCTTACCAGCTTCTCCGCCTCTTCCACCGTCTCTGTCAGCAGGAAACTCAGCCACGCCGTCTGTTCGTTCTTATCTTTAGCATAAGGGAATTCCCGGAACACGTCAAGGCATACCAGGCAATATAAAAAACGCAAAATACGGCCGGGAAAGCACATGTGTCCAGGTTCTCTCTGAATTTCCATGCCTTCTCAGCCGTATGTTATCCAAACATTTTCTTTACCAGTTCACTTTTATCCGTCTCGTTTTTCGGCATATACCTCCGGATCACCTGCTGGGAGGAAGCGAACCCCATCAGCTCCGCGATCATGTCCGAGCTGGCCCCGGCACGAACTGCCCGGATCGCATAGGTATCCCTGAGCATGCGCGGCGTTACGGAACCCATGCCGCAGGCCTGCGCCCTGCGCATCAGCACAGCCCGCATCCGGTCCATGCGCACGGGCTTTTTCTCCGAGCCGCCCAGCACAAAGCCGTCCGGTTCCCCGCGGTATTCCCGCTTTACCTGTTCCAGCTGTTCCGCGATAAAGTCCGGCACCGGCACTTCCCGCCTTTTCCTTCCGCTTAATGCTTCCAGTTCATAATGACGTTCTTCCGCGCCTCCGGTCCCCAGCTCTCTCTTCACGGCGACGAAATATTCCAGGCGAAGTCTCCTTCTTTCCAGGTCCACGTCTCTCCAGCGCAGCGCCACCACCTCGCTCAGCGAGATCCCGGTATAGAGCACCAACCGGAACCCGAGCCCGATGGGATATCCTTCTTCATCCTGATAAGCAGACAGCTCTGGTTCCAGTATCCGCACCTGTTCCTCACTCAGCCATTCCCGCCGTTCCCATACGTTTCTGCCCTGGAGGGTCCAGGACGGCCCGATGCAGGGATTGCGGTCGATCAGACCGGACTTCTGCGCGTCCTTCATGCACCCGCTTAACACGGACAGGGTGTTGCGCACGGTTCCTTCCGTCATATGACCGTTCTGCGTCCCGGCCAGGGGCATGCTCTCCAGTCCCCGGAGCCATCCGGAGACTGCCTCTTCCGTCAGGTCTTCCAGCTTCCGGTCTCCCAGGGCAGGCAGGATATGCCGCTCCATGGTCTCCGCGTACATGCGGATCGTGGTCTCCTTCACCACATGGGGCAGTACGTTTCGCAGCCACACATACACCCAGTCTTCCAGAGTAACGATCCCGGAGGTATCGCCCTTCTGAAATGCTTCTCTCTTCGCCTCCAGCGCTCCGTCATACTGGCGCTCCAGGTAGTCTCCTTTTCCCGGACGGATCCGGTCGCAGCCGCAGCTTTTTACCTTGCCGTTTTTCAGGTCTCTGGTGGCAATGCTCTTTTCCCTGCCGCAGTCGCAGCGGCAGATGACTTTCTGGAGTGTCGTGTGATTATCCAAATCTTCCGCGATGACCGTCAGTTTTCCAAACCGTTTCCCTATCATTTTATCAGCCGTAGAACGAATGCAGCCGCAGCTTTTCCTGCGGCCGCTTTTCAGCAGATATCCTTCTACCCTGCAGGTATTGCCGCAGTCGCAGCGGCACTCCCAGAGTGCCACCCGCTGTCTGCCGGCCTGGCCGTAACCGGCAAATCCGGTCACCACCAGTTTTCCAAATCGTTCCCCGGTAATATCCCTACCGGTCCTCGACATTCGTATCCTGCTCCTTTCCGCGGTGATATCCTGCCGCCAGGATCAGCACCACCAGGGAGACCACGGCCAGGAATATCCACAGCGTCAGGTTGGCGCTGTCGCCGGTCTTCGGCGTGGACACCGCGCTGGTCTGGGATACGGGTGTCGCCGTCCCGGAGCTTTCTCCGTCGGAATCGTCCCCGCCGCCTCCGCTGCTCCCGCTGCCGCGGTAGCTGTTCTCAAAGCGGATCGTGTCCGTCTTCTCCGTGCTGTCTCCTTTCACTGCCCAGAGCTCCGCGCTCAGGCCTCCGTCCTCCGCGTTCGTCACACGGACTGTCACCTGGTATGCCGCGATGTCATAAGTACACCGGGAATGTCCCATATCTCTCTGGGTGATCCGGTATGTATAATCTCCGGGTACCGTATAAGTGATCGGCCCGAACAGCCTCTCGCTCGCTCCCAGCATGCTCAGCGTCGTCTCCGCGGGCATGGGCGCGCCTTCCGTCACTGCTTCCAGTACCACCTGGTATTCCGCGTCCTTCGGGATCGACCGTCCGGATACGGCTACCTCCACCGGGATCGACACCGATCCGGTACTCCCCGCTGCCCGCGCCGGAACCAGCAGCACGGCAAACAGAACCGGAAGGAGCAGCAGCGCGCAGAACTTCTCGATCTTCTGAATCATCTTCATCTCAGGCACCTCCTTCCTGTATTTCATTCATCGGGTCCAGCCGGCCGAATACGATCACCCGGCCGTTGGTCTCCGCCTCCGCGCAGGTGGACAGCCCGATGATCCGGTCATCTTCCGTCATGCCGATGTCCCGGTACTGCGCCGCCTGTTCTTCTATATAGTCCAACAGCGCACCCGTCCCTTCCCCGTTTACCGCAGAAGTATTATAAATCTGCCGGTCATAGGCGTCCGCCTCCACACAGGCGAACAAAGTGATCGAATACGTGCTGTCCGGCAGGTACAGAGTACCTGCCGTATGTTCCTCAAAATACGTCCGGTCCGTGAATTCCACCACGTCCCCGAACATGGCCCCGTTATCCATGTGGTGCCCGTATACCAGCGTATACGGATCGAAAAAATCCGGGCTGTTCTGGCTGGCCATGAAGATGGCTCCGGACAGGGCAAAATCCCCGTACACATCCTTATTCACATACTCCATGTCCGTTTCCCCCTGGACCACCGGATAATCGATGTGCGTGCCGTCTACTGTCAGCCAGGCCCGCACGTCCGGATTGATCTGCTGCAGCCCGGCAAGTGTGGGGTTCCCCGCTTCCGCGCTGTCGCCGGAGGGTTTAAACTGCAGGAGGTCGTTGGAAACGAACGCGCCCCGGTACACTGCCCAGGTGTCCCAGAGGGAGTACGCCCCGTACACAAACATCAGGGCGATCAAAAGCAGGGCAATGAAGCTGATGAGCCGGTTGCCGGCCCTGGCAAGTCTGGCGGCTGCTCCCATGGGGTCCTCCTTACACTGTCTGTGGTATGCCCGGCCTGTAGGGCAGGCCGGGGCATGTGGTTGTCAGTTGCTGTTAAAATTCGCTGTGTCTTCTGTGCAGGAACAGGAACGCAACGCCTGCTGCCGCAACGACCATGACTATGTAGGGTACTACAGTCATCACAACGCCGGTAGGGGTGGAAGCAGTCTTATCGTTGGTGTATACAACCGCCACATCAGCACTGATGCCGTCCTTATCTTCGACCGTCAGACCTCCTTTTAAATCATACGTTGTCCCATCGACAGTTGCTGTAGTGGTATAACCCTCTTTTGTACCATAGTCTTCTACAATCGTGTAGGCATCCTCTTTACTCAGACCGATAATAGTGATTGATTCACCATTTCCAAGGGACTCAACTTTAGTTTGGCCGTTTCCAATTACAGTATATGTCTCTCCCCGTTTAAGAACAAATTTGTCGTTAGCATTATCGGCATCGATCGTGACTGTAAAATCAAATTCATCGTTCAGATTTGCCACATTTCCGGTGATTTTTTTGGTGAGAGTTAAATCGTATAGCGTATCATCTCCATCATCATCCTTGCCATATTTGTTTGTGAAACTATCATCTTTGCCCGCAGCAACTGTAGGATCCTGACCCGCATTTACCAACATAACATAAGCAACTTCACGGTCGGGAATTCCATCGTCATTGGAATCAACATAACTTCCTTCACCATCTACTTTGTTCTGAATATAGACATACAGATCTTTTGCTTCAGAACTGTAGGTGACTCCGTCATACGGATTTGCTGTATTCTCTGCAACGGAATATTTATAAATACCAGGCGCATTATACTTACTAAGGTCGACCTCAAACGTAGCCTTCGCATCTTCTATACGACCTGCATTCGGCACCGTCGTACCCGGATTAAAATCAGCGCCCGCAGTCTGTGAAATATCTCCCGCTGCGCCTGCCTGCACCGGAATGCCGTTGATCTTCTGTGTTCCAACATTTGCCGCTCCGGTAATCGTGAAATTAAACGTTACATCCGGAGTCATGATATACGCCGGGATCTCCAGATACTTGGTGATAGTAAAAGTATCGCCCTCTGAATAAACGTACTTAGGTTCCGCCGGATCACCCTGCTGCGCAGACGCCGTCATCCCAGCCATGGATACCATCATTGCTCCCGCCATCACGGCTGCCGCCAGCCGGCGGGAAATGTTTTTGTGTTGATGTTTCATAACATTCTTCCTCTCTTTTCTTTTATAAATTTGCCTTTCGGCTGTGTATCGGCGGTTTCCCCGCCTCTATCTCAGGAAATCTGCGGACCGTTTATGCCAATCTATCCAGTTTCCGTACCTTTCCTGTGATATTCCTTTAAATTCTTTCTCTCTTCTTACAGACCGGACCGCCGGATCACAGTAATCACTTTGCCTTTGATTTCCTCCTGACTTACCGGGCCAAAGTACCGGCTGTCCCTTGCGCCTTCCCGGTAATCGCAGAGGATAAAGTATTCGCCCTCCGCCAGCGCTACCGGGTATTCCGGCCCGCTCTCGTACCTGGGCGTGGAATAATAGATGTCCGTTTCCAGTACAGTACTTCCGTTTACCACCAGCGCCGCTTCTTCCGTCACTTCCACGGTGTCTCCGCCACGCGCCACTACGCGTCCCACGTACTGTTCCCCGTCCTTCTGGAATACCGTCACGTCGCCGCTGACGTAATCGTCGGCAAGCCGGTAGTACAGGAGCAGGTCCCCTGCGGAGATACGCGGGGACATGTCGTCGTCCGCCATGGGCGTGACTCCGAACACAAAACCAAACAACAGTACCAGCAGCACTGCCATAGCGACCAGCCTGGCAAAGAAGGAAACGATATCTTCCGTGTCCGCACACTGTCTGCGTTTCCGGCGAATCGCTTCCTCCGGGGTGGCAAGCGCACCGTCCGCCCTGCGGCTGCCGCGTTTGGCGCGCTGTTTTTTCTTTACCGGCTTCCCGGAACCCGCCCCCTTGTCCGCCGGGGCAGGGGGCTTGTCCCTGACAGCCGGACGTTTATGCTCAGCCATGGATATCACCGCCGCCCTTCCTTCCCTCTGCCCGGGCCAGCGCCTGGTCACGCTCGTCGATCAGCGCCTGGTAGTAGGCAGCCTGTTCGTCATAGACCAGCTGGTAGACGCGTTGGAGATTTTCCATCTGCCTCCAGACGTCCGCCTCATCCACGCCGCCGAAGATCTTTTTCCGAAATTTCATGGCGGAGATAGCATCCGCTACATTTTTCATGGTCCGCATAGGCATTACATCCTGTGACGGCGACGGTAAGCGAAGAGGCTTCCGATCAGAGCCAATCCGGCCAGGGCTGATACTGTCAGCATCAGGATGTAGGGCGTACTATTATTATTAAGTCCTGTCGGAGGCTGAACCGTAAGGGTGTTAGCATATGCAAGCGTGGTATCCTGCGTTAAAGTACCGCTGACATTCGCTCCACTGACTGTCCCATCCCCTGTAACGGTTATTTCCGGAGTATATCCGTCTGGAGTTTCACTGACCCTATACTTATATCCGTGCGGAATCGTTATTTCAAACCTTTGGCCGGAACTTAAAGTAAATTCTGCAATACCGCTGCCATCAAATGTAAGAGTCAATGTATCAGGTGCTTCATTGTTATAGCGTTTTGCAGTTACTGCAATACTATGATAGATATCAGCTGTGAGCGCTCTATCTGACCCGTCAGTGACTGTAAGTCTGAAGGTAAATGCTTTGGAAGTATCTCCCATGCTTCCTTCTGTCGCAGGAACCGTCTTGGTGACAGTCAGAACTTTATCCTGATGTTTATACACATTTCTTATCACGGCTTCCCCGCCTGCTGCGGTCACATTTATAGTTTCCGACCCGTTATTTGAAACAAATTCATAATCATTAACATCATCAGGGAATCCATCACTTGTTGTCATCTCTGTAATCGTATAATTTCCAAGCGGAAGTTCTATGGTAGTCTGGCCTGTCCCTTTATCATTCACCATAATACTTACATTCTGAGAAACCGCTGCATTCGTCGAATCAGAACCTTTAATGATAAACGGAAATACCTTTCCGGAAAATGCGCTTAGATCAGCATTCTCATCACCTTCAATAACAATTTGTTTACAAATTTTTACTTCTGCTTTTGAAGGAGTATACTCATTAATAAATGTAAGTGTATTCTCTTCCGGAGATTCCTCAAGCTGCCCTGTTGTCTGCGTCTTTTTTTCCGGTGTTACTTCATACCCTTCCGGCGCTGTGCAGTTTTCTATAACAGTATAGATTTTGCCTACTGTCAATCCGGTTACTTCTGCAGTATATGCCCCATTCTTCAATGCAAGTTTCACGTCATCCGCCACTACAGTTGAACCGTCCTTAACCGTAAAAGTGATCAGATCTGCGGCATCTCCCATTTCATCCGAATCCAGGCCCTTGAAATTCTTAGTAATAATCAGGCCAGTAGACGGGACTTGCACTACCGGCATCGGATATTCCAGAGAATGATCTCGGAGCATCGTCGCATAAGTCAGTTTTGCGCTTCCTTCTTTATTAGAATAAAATCCATTTTTCCCGGCATATGTTCCCGTATCCGCCTCGCCGACCATCCCGGATGGGTAACCTGTAGCGGCATATTCCGAAAACGCAGTTTCCGTCGGTTTAATCGAAAGATGCAGTTCATATGTATATCCCGGAAGAAGAGAATACGTATCCATAAACTCGCATTTCAGAGTTTTGCCGGATGAATCATAAACGATTTCTTTAATAACATTTCCCCTATTGCCAGCATCATATTGGTCGGTAATGACTTCTCCATTTTCCATATGCTTAACAGATAAATACGGTTCCGCGCCGTCTTCTGCTTCCACATACTGGGTCAGTACATCTTCAATTAAGACATTCGTCATAGTAAGCGAAGTGATCTGTGCCTGTATCTTTTCAAAGCTTTCAATCAGAGTTCCCGATTCGTTCGCAGCAAATCCCTGGAAATTGTCATTATCCCCGGATACTCCTGCCGCAGTTTTCACTGCATCCCTGATACTGGTCAAATGTTCATCTGCGCCAGACTCATTGCCTACCCGAATTGTAAAAAATCCATTTACAAAACTATAGTTATTTTGGGCTTCTATTACTGCGTTTTCAATATCATCAGGCCACGTTTCGCTACTGCCGCCTGTCGTTTCACCATTTTCGTTATAATGGTACGTCGGCTCGCCGTCAGACAGAAAGATAACATACTTTAATGCATCCGGACGGGATTCCAATATTGCAGCGCGACCGGACATCAGCCCTGCCTCATAGTTTGTTCCTCCATTACTGGACTGATTCGCTGCGCCAAATACACGCGACGCATCATTCGTCCAGCTTAAACGCATAATGCCATCTCTATAATAGTCTGTTTTCGCTATATCACTGCTGAATGTTACAACGGAAAAACGCGTGTCTAAGTTTGCATTGCCAGCCAATGCAGTCGCCAATGTCTGTGCCTGGTCGGCTACAACATACTGATAATTTCTGTCATCATTCTCTTTCTCATAAAACATTTGATCGGTCATACTTCCCGACTGATCTACTATAAAGAGAATGTCTATTTTCTGTTTTTCTTCCGTCGTTCCAACTGCCCCGGAGACGGTCAGAGCCAGATCATAAGTCTTTCCTCCATCTTTAGTAACGGCAGTCTTAGAATAGGTTGGATCCGGTTCATACACTTCTGTACTGCTGTCTTCTGCACGCTGGTAAACCAGTTCCAACGAATCTCCAGACTCGCCTCCGTCGTCTCGTGTATAATATCCTGTTTCGCCCGGAAAAACACTGTCATAAAAACGAACCTGGTCATTTTTAACCAAACTTCCGGTTTCTATCCATTCGACAGAACTGACTGGATGCCGTTCTCCATTTTTAATAATCAGAGTCGCATTACGAAATACATACTCTTCACCATTTATTGAAATAGTCTGAATCTCATTATCAGTGACAATCTTTTCAAAAGATATTTGCTCGTTATAAGTTAATTGATATTTAAGATTATAACCAATATTCAGTTCATTCCCGTCAGTATCCACAATCGTAAAAGAAATACTTTCATCTCTATCAATAATTCCACTTTCTGTCCAGGTAATCGTAAATGCCGAGAATGACTCCACCTCAAACTCTGCCACAACCGCCGGATCTTCCATGCTTTCTTCCACGGATTCCGCCACGACGTCTGATTCACCCAGCAGCGCCACGTCCGCGGCTGCGTCCGTCTTTTCTGCGGCCTCGCTGCTCAGCGCCACTACGCCGTCCACTCCGTCGTCCGTCATTGCAGTTGCGACCGTCTCCACATTCACGGTCATTTCTCCGTTTTCATCAGTAGTCTCTGCCAGATGATGTACAGTCAGGGTGCTGGCATCGATATCTTCCGACAGTACGCTCTCCGGCAGTTCAAAACGAACCGACACCGGCACTGCGGGTTCGATCTCCTCATTGCTGTCCCCATCCGTAAAATACACATCCAGGGCTATCATCCCGTCAAAAGCGGTACCTGTCTGTTCTTCCACTTCGGCTGCCGTTCTGTCAAACTCTTCTTCCTCTGTGATCGCATTCGCGTGCAGCTTTGGAGAGACACTTTCCGCAAACGCGCCCTCCGGCACATCGACAATCACTTTGACGGCCTGGTCTCCCTGATCTACGGAAGCGCTGTACACAGCAGCCTCTGACATGGATGATTCTTCCTCAGCTTCTCCATCTGTTAACTCTTCAGCCAGAACCACACTCTCAGGTTTCACAGAATTATCTGTCTCAGTTTCCGCTGCATTTGCATTCTCAGATACCGTCTCCATTTCTGTCTCCGAAGTATCCTCTTTTGCATCTTCTCCAGCAGCGGTGACATCCTCTGTCTGAGCGGGAGCTCCGTCTTCCAGTGCTTCACTGTTCTCTGCCGTTTCCTCACCCGCTCCATTCTGGACGGCTTCGTCTTCTTCCTGCTTCATTACAGTCTGATCTTCTGCAGCATCCTCTTCCTGGATGTCTGGTGTCTGTTCTCCTGAAGCCTCAGTTCCGATCTCTGCTTCCGCTTCCGTTTCTGTCTCCGGGGCAGGTACTTCTTCCAAAGTTTCCTCACCCTGCACAGGTTCATCCCCCGCCGCCGGTTCTTCCGTAACTTCCTGCGCCGCAGCCTCTTCCGGTTCCTCCGACACATCCGCGCTCTCTGTCTCTTCCTCAGCAGCCGGCTCCGGCTCTTCGTCCGCGCCCACATCCTCCTGGACGTTTGTGGCACTCGCGGACACAAAAAGCTGCTCGCTGTCCACTACGGACAGCATCAGGGTCAGCGCAAGCAGCACTGCCAGGAATCTTTTCACTTTCTTCCACATAATGCATTCTCCCCGTCTGTTTATTTCAGAAGATACTGTCATATGCTACGTAATGTTTATTCTGTAACAGACGGACAGCAAAAAGCAGGGAACAGCATTATTTTTTTGCTCTGTCTTTGTTTGGAATCCATCCACGGAAGCACAAAAACCAGGCCGATCGGAAAAATACAATTCCATCGGTCTGGTTTTTGTGCCATTCTTTTTAAAATTCTTTAAAACAGTGGGAATTTTACGGGAAATTTACACAAATCATTCTTGTATTTCCCATATGTTCCTGCTATAATTAATGCAAATATAGTTCATTTTTATGTACTAGCAGAAGATCGTCTCACACGTAATAAACATTACGTGTGTATTTTTATGCTCTTTAAACAACCAGACCCAGGCCAGAAAGGAAACGGATCTGCTCCTCTCCGCTGATCATCGTATAGATCCGGGTGGTATCCACGCTGGAATGCCCCAGAACATCCGCTAAATTTGCCAGATTCTTCTCCTTTTTATAATATGTGCAGGCGAAAAGATGCCTTAAATTATGCGGAAATACCTTTTGGCTTTCTACCCCGGCGCTTTTGCACAAAGATTTCATAGATCGCCATATATCGCTCCGGCCCATGGTCTTTCCGGTCCTGGTAAGAAAAATGCTTCCTTTCCGAATTCCATGGGCATCTATATATTCTTTCAGTCTGCGGCACAGACGCGTCGGCAGCAGCACTGTCCGGATTTTTCCTTTCAAAGCCACTTTCGCCCTGCCGGTCTTTACTGCTTCCACAGTAATAAAAGGAAGCTCGCTGACCCGAATCCCGGTAGCGCAGATCGTCTGCATCAGGTAATAAAGCTTATCTTTTCTTTTTGCCTTCGCCGCTGCAAGAAGTCTTTGGTATTCTTCTTTCGACAGATCCAGGCCGGGATCACGGAAAGATTTCTTTTGAATTTTAAGAAGTTTTACAACGCAGTCATACCATCCCATCGCTTTCAGAAAACGATTCAGTGCCACAAGCATGGAATTGACACTGGCAGCCGCATAATTTTGGAGAAGGTATTGTTTATATTCGATTACAATCTCTTTGTTCACTTCTGCCTTTTTCACATAATCGTAAAACACGCTCAAATCATGCATATATTTTTGAATCGTAGCACAGCTTTTTTCTTCCTCAATCAGGCGCTTTCTCCATTGCAGGATCATACTTTCTTTCAGTTCATGTCTCATACCATTTTTCCTTTCTCATCCAGAAATGTTCTCTTTAGTTATGTCCGTATTAAATACAAGTATACCCTGCATATTTTTCCCGCACAAATAAAATAGAGTATCATTTTATTTGCATATTATAAAATGGATATTTATCTCCTTTTAAAACAATATATTCTGCAGATCCTTACTGCGAAAGATCCCCGCCGGGGCCGTCATCTCACATGCCAGCCCCGGCGGGGATCTTTATTTTCTTCTTAAATTATCTGCCTGCTCCTACCAGCCGATCAGCCAGGAATAGATTCCTTCATATTTATAGCGGGACGCGTCCCAGGAGAAGTCTTTCTGCATTCCTCTTTCCACCATCTCATCCCACTCTTTGCGGTGCACGAAATAGGTGTATTTCGCGTAATTGATCACTTCCATCATATCCCACGGATTGTAATTTCCGAAGGAGAAGCCGTCTCCGGTGCCTTCGTACTCGTTGTACGCCTGTACCGTATCCTTCAGGCCCCCGGTCTCACGGACGATGGGCACCGTGCCGTAACGGAAAGAGATCAGCTGGGTCAGTCCGCAGGGCTCGAACGCGGAAGGCATCAGGAACGCGTCCGCGGCCGCGTACAGCTTGTGGGACAGTTCATCCGCATAGTAGATGTTCGCGGAAACTTTATCCGGATACTTCCACGCATAGTGGCGGAACATGTTCTCGTACCGCTCGTCGCCGGTGCCGATCACCACGAACTGGGTATTGTCGTCCACGATCTGTTCCATCACTTCCGCGATCAGATCCAGGCCCTTCTGGTCTGTCAGACGTGAGATCAGTCCGATCATCATCTTGCCTTCGTCCACCGTCAGTCCCAGTTCTTCCTGGAGCGCTCGCTTATTGGCCGCCTTGCCTTTATGGAAATTCTTGAGCGTATAATTCTTGCTGATCTTCTGGTCCGTCTCCGGATTCCAGATATCATAGTCGATGCCGTTCACGATACCTCGCAGGTCCATATGTCTCGCTGACAGCAGTCCGTCCAGACCCTCGCCGTACTGCGGCGTCTGGATCTCATACGCATAGGTCTCGCTGACCGTCGTGATATAATCCGCGTAGACCAGCCCGCCCTTGAGCATATTGGCGTCTCTTTTGTACTCCAGCTTGTCCGGCGTGAAGACATAGTCCGGAAGGCCGGTCAGCCCCTGCATGGTCTCGATATCCCAGATGCCCTGGAAACGCAGGTTATGGATCGTCATGATCGTCTTGATCCCTCGGTAAAATTCTCCCGCCGCAAATTCCGTCTTCAGATAGACCGGGATCAGACCGGTCTGCCAGTCATGGCAGTGGATCAGATCCGGGCGGAAACCGATAACCGGGAGGATCGACAGTACCGCCTTGTCAAAGAACGCGAATTTTTCAATATCTGTACGGAAATCCCCATAAGGTTTGGATCCTCCGAAATATACCAGATTGTCGATAAAATAATAAGTAACCCCTTCATACTCATACGTCATGATCCCCACATGCGCGCCGGGATTGTAGCTTCCTGTCCCCATATAGAAGTGAGTGATATACTTGAAATTATTCCGGAAATGATCCGGGATACAAGTATAATTCGGGATCACCACCCGAACGTCCCACTCTTCCTTGTTAAACCCCTTCGGCAGCGCCCCGCATACGTCGGCAAGTCCGCCTGTCTTGACAAATGGCACACACTCAGACGCTGCAAACAATATTTTCTTCATAATATGAGTTTCCTCCCATAAGAAATATTTTGATAATCTAATGATATCATATTATAAGAGATTTCAAAAGCCTATTTTCTCGATTTTTTCTTGAAAAACGTGCATATTTATGTATAATGGTAAAAGTGGCTTTTTAATATGAATCAATTTAATATGAGGAAATTCTATGATAAGTGCAAACAACATAACTCTGCGTCTGGGCAAGAAAGCCCTGTTTGAAGATGTCAATATCAAATTTACAGAAGGAAACTGCTACGGCCTGATCGGCGCCAACGGCGCGGGCAAGTCCACGTTCCTGAAGATTCTGTCCGGCGAACTGGAATCCACCAGCGGCGAAATCGTCATCACTCCGGGACAGCGTCTTTCCTTCCTGAAACAGGATCATTTCCAGTACGACGAATATCCGGTTCTGGATACCGTCATCATGGGAAATGAACGCCTGTATCAGATCATGAAAGAAAAAGAGGCGATCTACGCCAAAGAAGATTTCACCGACGAAGACGGCATCCGTGCCAGCGAACTGGAAGCGGAATTCGCCGATATGAACGGCTGGGAAGCCGAGTCCGACGCGGCGACGCTGCTTAACGGACTGGGTATCGAGACAGACTACCATTATTCCATGATGAAAGACCTGACCGGCGCGCAGAAGGTGAAAGTCCTGCTGGCGCAGGCACTGTTCGGCAACCCGGACATCCTGCTCCTCGACGAGCCTACCAACCACCTGGACCTGGACGCCATCGCGTGGCTGGAAGAGTTCCTGATCAATTTTGAGAATACCGTGATCGTGGTCTCCCACGACCGTTATTTCCTGAATAAAGTCTGTACGCATATCGCGGACATCGACTACGGCAAGATCCAGCTCTATGCCGGAAACTATGACTTCTGGTATGAGTCCAGCCAGCTTCTGATCCGTCAGATGAAGGAAGCGAATAAGAAGAAGGAAGAAAAGATCAAAGAGCTGCAGGAATTCATCTCCCGCTTCTCCGCCAACGCTTCCAAATCCAGGCAGGCGACATCCAGAAAGAAGGCTCTGGAGAAGATCCAGCTGGAAGAGATCCGTCCTTCCAGCCGTAAATATCCGTATATTGACTTCCGTCCCAACCGGGAGATCGGCAACGAAGTGCTGACCGTAGAGGGTATCTCCAAGACCATCGACGGCGTCAAAGTGCTGGACAACGTGTCCTTCATCATGGGACATGACGACAAGATCGCTTTTGTCGGCAGCAATGAATTTGCCAAAACCACACTGTTCCGCATCCTGGCGGGAGAGATCGAACCGGACGAAGGAACCTACAAATGGGGCGTCACCACCTCCCAGGCGTACTTCCCGAAGGACAATACCAGGGAATTTGACAACGACGATACCATTGTAGACTGGCTGACCCAGTATTCCGAAATCAAGGACGCCACCTACGTGCGCGGTTTCCTGGGCCGCATGCTCTTCGCGGGCGAAGACGGCGTGAAGAAAGTGCGCGTGCTCTCCGGAGGAGAAAAGGTGCGGTGCATGCTCAGCAAGCTGATGATCTCCGGAGCCAACGTGCTGATCCTTGACGAGCCTACGGACCACCTGGACATGGAGTCCATCACTGCCCTGAACAACGGGCTGATCAAATTCCCGGGAGTGCTTCTGTTCTCTTCCCGTGACCACCAGATCGTCCAGACCACCGCGAACCGGATCATCGAGATTATGCCGAACGGCTCAATCATCGACAAGATCACTACCTACGACGAATATCTGGCAAGCGATGAAATGGCGAGAAAACGTACCGTCTATAATACCAATAAAGAGGAAGAAGAAGATAATTGACAGACAGCCTGCTTCCGGTACAACGCTGTACCACGGGGGCAGGTTTCTGTTGTTTTTAGAGAAGGAGGAAAAGTTATGAATCAAATTGTGGAAATCATCAATTTCATTGACAACGCCATCTGGGGCTGGCCCATGATCATTCTGCTTTTGGGCACACATCTCTTCATGACCGTCCGCACCGGCTTCATCCAGCGCAAAATCGGCACCGCTATTCGTCTTTCCGTAACCAAAGACACGGATGCGGAAGGAGAAGTCAGTCAGTTCGGCGCCCTGACCACCGCGCTCGCGTCCACCATCGGTACCGGAAACATCATCGGCGTGGGTACGGCGATCGCCCTGGGAGGTCCCGGCGCTGTATTCTGGTGCTGGCTGACCGGCGTGTTCGGCATCGCCACCAAATATGCCGAATCCCTGATCGCCGTCAAATACCGGGTCAAGACGCCGGACGGACGTATGCAGGGAGGCGCCATGTACGCCCTGGAGCGCGGCCTGAATATGAAATGGCTGGGCATCCTGTTCGCTTTCTTCGGAGCATTCGCTTCCTTTGGTATCGGCTGCGCCACCCAGGTAAATGCCATCGCTACCGTATGCCAGGAAAATCTGCATATTCCCATGTGGGCAGCGGGCGTCGTTGTGGCGGTATTTACTTCGCTGGTTATCTTCGGCGGGATTAAATCCATCGCCAACGTATGCGAAAAACTGGTTCCTTTCATGGCCATCTTCTATGTGCTGGGATGTCTCATTATCCTGGGCATCAACTACGACTTTATTATTCCGGCGCTGCAGACTATCATTACGCTGGCGTTCAAACCCGGAGCCGCCGCCGGAGGTCTGGTCGGAGGAGGCATTATGCTTGCTCTTCACTACGGAGTCGCCCGTGGTCTGTTTTCCAATGAATCCGGCATGGGTTCCGCTCCTATCGCCGCCGCTGCTGCGCAGACCCGTAACCCGGTACGTCAGGCGCTGGTCTCATCCACCGGTACTTTCTGGGATACTGTGGTCGTATGCGCCATGACCGGTATGGTGCTTGTTACCAGTATCATGAAAAATCCCGGCATCGACGTCTCCAACATCGACAACGGCGGCGTACTGACCACGCTGGCTTTTGACCAGATTCCGTACATCGGACCAGTGATCCTTGTTCTGGGCCTGGTTCTCTTCGCGTTCTCCACCGTCCTTGGCTGGGCCTACTATGGAGAACGCTGTGTTGAATACTGCATGGGCAAAAAAGCGCTGATCCCCTACCGGGTACTCTACATACTGGTGGCGGCCATCGCTCCGGTCGTAGCTCTGGATCTTGTATGGACCATCGCGGATATTCTGAATGCCCTGATGGCCGTGCCGAACCTGATCGCAGTCCTTCTGCTGTCTCCGGTCATTGTCAAAGAAACAAAGAAATATCTGAACGATCTGGATGCCAAACACCACGAAGAAGTACCCACGATCGAACGCTGATGACAAAGACGCCTGCGCAGTTCCTTATGGAAACTGTACAGGCGTCTTTCATCATAACCCTCTTTGTTCTCTGAAGCGCCGGATCTCTTCCAGGGCCTCCTGCATGATCCGGTCCCCTTTCGCCATCCCGTAATCACGGGTGTCCACCGCAAGAACCGGTATCTGCTCCGGCACACGCTCCCGGATATTCGACAGGGCGCAGCGGACCTGCGGACCCACCAGGACAATATCCGCATCTTCCTGATCTTCGTCAAGCCCTGCCAGAGACGCGATGATAACATCCGCATCTATCAGATTGGCACGGCACCATGCCAGCATACGGTCTTTCAGAATGCTGGCGGAACTCCCGGAATAGCATACCAGTATTATCTTCATTCTGACTCTTCCCTCTTTCGCAGCGCTGTCTGTTTATTCCTGCGTATTATATCCGTCCGGATTCTGCGACTGCCATCTCCAGGAATCCGCGCACATCTCTTCGATGCCGTACTGAGCGGTCCAGCCCAGCTCTTTCTTCGCTTTCGTAGGATCACAGTAACAGGTGGCGATATCCCCTGCCCGGCGGGGCTTGATTTCATACGGAAGTTCTTTGCCGCAGGCTTTTCCAAACGCCGCGATCACCTGAAGCACGCTGTAGCCATGGCCTGTGCCCAGATTGTAGATCAGAACGTCTTTCTGATCTTCCTTGAACTTCTCCAGCGCCTTCACATGGCCCTTTGCCAGATCCACCACATGGATATAGTCGCGCACTCCTGTGCCGTCCGGCGTATTATAGTCATTTCCAAACACGCCCACACATTTCAGCTTGCCGATCGCCACCTGCGCCACATAAGGAAGCAGATTGTTGGGAATGCCTTTCGGATCTTCGCCGATCAGTCCTGACGGATGCGCTCCGATGGGGTTGAAATAACGAAGCAGGATTACCTTCCATTCAGGATCTGCCCGGTGGATATCCATCAGCACCTGTTCCAGCATGGTCTTGGTCTGTCCGTATGGATTGGTAGGATTCTGTTTCGGGCAATTCTCCGTGATGGGGATCTCTACAGGATCACCGTACACGGTGGCGGAAGAACTGAAGATAATATTTTTCACGCCATATTTTCTCATCGTATCGCAGAGGAGAAGTGTTCCGGTCATATTGTTATGATAATATTCAATCGGCTTCGCCACAGACTCTCCAACTGCTTTGTATCCCGCGAAATGAATCACCGCGTCCGGCTTCTCCGCCTCAAATATGCGGTCGACCGCCGGCTGATCCAGAAGATCCGCTTCATAGAACTTCAGATCTTTTCCCGTAATCTGGCGGACACGATCCAGTGCTTTCGGACTGGCGTTATACAGGTTGTCCACAACAACGACTTCATATCCCTCATTTAATAATTCCACACAAGTATGGCTGCCGATATACCCGGCGCCACCGGTTACCAGTATCTTCATCTTCCTTTACCCTTTCTGAAAAAAGTTTTACGTATTCAGTGTAGCACACTTTATCTGCAATGGCAAATCTTCTTGACGCTTTCTCAAAATTCTCGTATTCTGATACCAGAATATAAACTATATTGCGCAGGAGGAAATAAAACGTGAAAAATCAATTATTTGAAGAAGCAAAACGTTCCGATACCCTGAGCCGCAGGCTCATTGACAATCTGCTGGAATCCATGCAGTACAGCAGTATTTCTTTTATCAACTGGACCATTGATGTTCTGAGAATTCTGCGTACCAGAGTCGAACGGGGCGACAAGATCCATGACGAGGTGTCCGGTGTCCTGTATACGAAAAAGTCCTTTCAGGAATTTGTAAAAAAGAATTTTTCTTCCTATATCTACAGCCAGGTCTTTTCCGACCCGAAAAAAGCAGAAAAAGTCTATTTCACACTGGAAGCATGTGAAGGGGGCTACAATCTGGTCATCGCGCCTTCCTCCAAAGAAAAAACCTATCGCTGGATCTCCAGTCTCAGCGAGCGCTTTTCCCTGGTAGAGATGATCGCCACCGGCATCGTCTATATCAAGGACATCCGGAACAATTCCTATATGCCCTTCCTCTCCCAGAACGGAAAATACTGCCGTTACGATGAACAGGCCGGGAAGATACTGGAAATATAATCAGAGAATTCCGCTGCCGTCAAAAGCCGGGATAAAGCTCTCGCCCACACAGCCGCCTTCCTGGATATACGCCTGCGTCATACCCAGGAATCTGGCGTAGTCCACGACTTCATGATATTCTTCTTCAGTCACGGTACGGTTCAGTTCCGGATATGCCGCTACTTGGGAGAGCGGTGTATACTGGCTCAGGATACTCACATAGATCTTATTTCCATAAGTATCCCACAGATATTCCAGCACGTCTTTGCTGTCAGAAACGCAGCCGGGAAGCACCAGATGGCGCACGATCACGCCCCGGATCATCATGCCGCGCGGGTCGAATACCGGATCTTTGGCCTGCCTCACCATCTCCCGAAGAGCGAGATCCGCCCATACGGGATAGTCTTCCGCGTTAGAATACCTCCGGGCCAGATCCGCGCTCCGGTATTTCATGTCCGGAAGCCAGATATCTACAAGTCCCTCCAGACGCTTCAGGGTATCCGGTTTCTCATATCCGCCCGTATTGTATACAACCGGGATTTTTAAGCCCTGTTCTTTTGCCAGTACCAGCGCCGGGATCACTTCTTCCAGAAAGTGCCCCGCCGTCACCAGATTGATATTATTGGCGCCCTGGCTCTGAAGCTTCAGGCAGATACCTGCCAGCTGCTCCCTGCTCACCGCTTTGCCTGCCTTTCCCCGGGAAATTTCATGATTTTGACAAAATACACAGCGAAGCGCGCAGCCGGAGAAAAATACCGCCCCGGATCCCTCTGTTCCGGACAGGCAGGGCTCCTCCCAGTAATGCAGCGCGGCGCGCGCCGCGCGGATCTCTGGTCCCATGCCGCAGTATCCCGTCTGTCCGGACGCACGGTCTGCTCCGCATTCTCTCGGGCACAACGTACATGCCCTGTTTTTCTTATATTTCTCCATTCTGCATCCTTTCTTTTCCGTACCCCGGATTACTCTTTTTGTCCTCTTGAAGAATTTCTCTGTCGGACGTATACTACAGACAGAAACTAAATGTATAAGATAAAGGAGATATTATGAAAGAGAAAAAAGATCTGATCCGATACGCAATCCTCTGCATTGTCGTTCTGTTTCTGGTGATCCACTACTGGGATCTGGCCATGGCCTGGATCGGTACCTTTCTGAGAGCTACACAGCCGCTGCTGGCCGGCTGCATCATCGCTTATATTTTAAATCTGATCATGAGTTTTTACGAGCGCAACCTGCTGAAGAGCCCGAAGATGCGCTTCACGCTGAAACGCAGCGCTTCGATCTGTCTCTCTATTGTAACCCTGGTGCTGATCCTGTCCCTGATCGTCAATATGGTTCTGCCGGAGCTGCGCTCCTGTATTGACGTGCTGCTGTCCAGTATTCCTGCCGCTTATAATCTGGTTGTGGATTTTCTGGATCAGTATCCGGAACTGACGGAACAGTTCCCGGAATTATTCAGCACGCAGATAAATATACAGAACGTACGCAATATTCTGGAACAGTTTTTCTCCTGGCTCAGTTCCGGAGTAGGCGCCAGTGTATTTGGATACATCAGTTCCTTTTTCTCAGTGATCATCAATTCCTTCGTGTCCTTGATCTTCGCTATCTATTTTCTGGCCTGCAAAGAATGGCTGGGGCGGCAGTTTAACCGTCTGCTGGATACCTACATTCAGATGCCGGTGATCAAAAAAAGGTTCTTTTACGTGATGGACACACTAAACAACAGCTTTCACCGCTTCATTGTAGGGCAGTGTACAGAAGCGGTGATCCTCGGGACTCTGTGTATCATCGGCATGATGATCTTCCGTTTTCCCTATGCGGTCATGATCGGAGTGCTCATCGGCGCTACCGCGCTGATCCCCATCTTCGGGGCATATATAGGAGGAGCGGTAGGTTTCATCATGATCGTCACCGTATCGCCGATCAAAGCTCTTTTCTTCGTGCTTTTTCTGGTGGTGCTCCAGCAGCTGGAAGGGCAGCTCATCTATCCCCGTGTGGTCGGTTCTTCCATCGGACTGCCCGGCATCCTGGTCTTCTCGGCAGTTACGGTTGGAGCTTCCCTGTTCGGGATCGCAGGCGTGCTGTTGGGGATTCCTCTGATGGCAGCCGCCTACCAGATCCTGAAGGATGATCTGCGCGCAAGAGAAAAGCCGGTGAAAAAAGAAGAGGCTTAGGAATATTCCACGCTCAGAAGCGTCAGCCCCTCCGGCGGCATCAGACGGCCTGCGTCTGCCCGGCTGCCCGATTTCAGAAGCAGATCCATCTCTTCCGGGCTCCGCAGACCCAGTCCTACTTCTACCAGTGTGCCGGTCAGGATACGTACCATATGATAGAGGAAGCCGTCTCCGGTAAAACAGATCCGGATCACGGCTTCTTTTTGTTCAATGCGGATCTCATCCAGACGCCGGACTGTAGATTTCTTAAACCGTCGGGGATTCAGTGAAGAAAATGCCAGAAAATCATGTTCCCCGCACAGATATCCTGCCGCTTCCCGCATCCGCTCCACATCCAGCGGTTCCTCGATCCGGGTCATGAAGCGGCGTCCGAATACATTGGGGATCTCGGAATTCCAGATCGTATAGACATAGGTCTTGCGCACCGCGTTCAGCCGGGCGTGAAAACGGGGCGCCGCTTCCTCCACAGACAGCACGGCGATGTCTTCCGGCAGATACCGGTTCATATAGCCGCGGATCTCCCGCGGACTCATGCTGACCTTGCAGCGAAAACTGATCACCTGCCCGGCGGCATGCACTCCTCCGTCCGTTCTGCCGGAGCCATGTACTTCCACCGGTTCTCCGGCCATCCGGCCAAGCAGAGTCTCTAATTTTCCCTGGATCGTCTGATCTGTATTGCCCTGTACCTGCCAGCCCCGGTAACGGGTCCCTTCATATTGTATAACAGCTTTATAATTCATGAATTCTCCTACATCTCAATCCCTTTGCGCGCCGGTATTCCCTGGTCAAAGGGATGCTTGATCTTCTTCATCTCCGTCACGTAATCCGCCAGTTCCAGCAGTTCTTCTCCCGGATCCCGTCCGGTTAATACGATCTCCAGATGGTCCGGACGGTGGACCAGAAAATCCAGCGCTTTTTTCTGATCGATCAGCCCGTGATTATAAGCGCTCATAAACTCATCCACGATCAGAAGATCATATTTTTCTTTCACCGCCCGCGCCGCCGCATCCAGGAAAAGCTTCGTATAGGCCGCTTTCGCCTCTTCTTTCTGTTCCTCCGTCATGTTCCAGAAAAAGCCGAAACGTTCCGGGCAGAAGCAGCAGGTGACGCCGATGGACTGCAGCATATGAACTTCGCTGGATCTGCCGTCTTTCATACACTGGCAGAACATGACTTTCATATTGTAGCCTGCCGCGCGAACAGCCAGCCCCACTGCCGCCGTGGTCTTCCCTTTCCCGTCTCCGCAGTAAATATGCATACATCTTTTTACACGATCCATAAAACCACTCCTTTCACCACCATAAACACGATCAGTGTCAGAACAGCCGTCGCGTACAGCAGCCGGTTCACCCGGCGGATATCCTCATATTCCACCGGACGGTCCGGATCGCCGATGGTAGGCTTCTCATACAGCTTTCCAAAATAATATGCGTTCCCGGCCAGCTGAATATGCAGCGCTCCCGCTGCTGCCGCCTCTGTATGGGCGGAATTGGGACTGCTGTGATTGCGCCTGTCTCTTAAAAATATCTTCCAGGCATTCCCGGCGTCCAGTCCGCAGAACGAGGCAGCCGCCGACATCAGCGCTCCCGACAGCCTCGCGGGGATATAATTCAGCACATCGTCGAATCTGGCCGCCGCTCTTCCGAAATACAGATACTTATCGTTTTTATATCCCACCATAGAATCCATGGTATTGACCGCCTTGTAGAAGAATCCCAGCGACGCGCCTCCTATGGCGAGGAACAGCAGGGGCGCAATGACGCCGTCCGACGCATTCTCCGCCACCGTCTCTACGGCTGCCTTTGTGACTCCGGTCTCATCCAGCACTTCCGTATCCCGGCCGACCACCATGGATACGGCATATCTGGCCTGCTTCAGATCTCCCTGCGATAAAGCGGTATAGACTTTCATGGTCTCATCCTTCAAAGCCTTTGTGGCAAGAAGCTGGTAACACATGACCGTCTCCAGGACAAACCGCACCCAGGGATGGATCCGGCCTGCCAGATACAGAAGTCCCCATGCACATCCTGTGGTGATCCCGGCAGTCAGCGCCAGAAGAAATACCCCGGCAGTCAGTTCTCCATTTTTGTTTTTCGGAAACACTCCTCGAAGCAGCTTTTCCAGAGCGCTGATCAGCGCTCCCACCAGCCGGATCGGATGATAGAGCCAGTGCGGATCTCCGATCAGCAGGTCCAGCACAAACCCCAGCACTACGGCAAGTATCGATAGTTCCATAATTCCGTCCCTTCTACAGGCGTCAGAAGATATCCGCACCCGTTCTTTACCTGAAAGTCAAAATAATCTTTCTTAGGAAATCCGAAAGTTTCCAAAATCGCCATGATTGTGCCGCCGTGGGCGACGATGGCCGTCCGGTCTCCGGCATCTTCCCGGACCGTTCCGTGACCGGACAGCGTCTTAAGTTCCTGCGCGATCCGGGCAAAAGCCTCCCTGCACCGTTTCCGGAAGGCGGCCTGGTCTTCCCCTTCCGGAAACGGCAGCGTGCCGCCGCTGTCAATCCATGCCTGATACCGCGGATCCCCGTTCAATTCCCGGTAATTCCGGTTCTCGAACGCGCCAAAATCACACTCCCGCAGATCCGTCACCAGTATGGGCTCACATCCGGGCCATAGGATCCCGGCCGTCTCGACGCACCGTCTCATAGGACTCGCATAGATTCTGGATGCCGGAGGGTATTCTTTCTCCTTAAGGCCCAGGATCCCTTCTTCGCAAAGGGATTCATCTGTCCGGCTGCCGATGTACCGGCCTTCCAGATTGCCTGCCGTCTTTCCATGGCGGATCAGCAGAATCTCACCCATGTTTGATCACCGTCCCCAGACCGCAGACTACCCGGTGCACTTCCTGCGCCGCCTGCGCCACTTTGCAGCAGACGCGCCCTGTCTTCTCCCGATATGCCCGGTCGAACTGATCCACCGGCACCACGCCGTATCCCAGTTCATTGGTCACCAGCACGATCTGCGGATTTCTTTCCAGCAGCTCCTCCAGGGAAAACTCCCGTCCCTCCTGCATAAGCCTGCGGATATATTCATGAAAATGATAGAGCATCCCGGCCTCATAGATGGCTTCCAGCGGGCACTGCGCGCCGTCCGCGGCCTCCTCCGGACGGATCCTGAACTGCCGGAACGCGTATTCTTTTTTTCCCTGGAAACATCCTCCCGTCACCAGTATCATAAAAATTTACCTCCCAGCATCACGGCCAGGGCTATGGCAAGTTCACAGCATTCCAGGAAAAATCCCGCGATATCTCCGGTGGTCCCGCCAAATTCCTTCATCGCCATGTGATAATAATAAATATATACGGCTCCCGCCGCCAGGAACATCAGAAGCGTCAGCTTCCAGTCCGTCATGCATCCCAGCACCGCCGCCAGCACAAGCCATCCCGCCAGCACCACATAGACGACCCTCTTCGCCGCCGCGTCCGCGAACATACTAAGCGAACCCTTTTTATTGGCACAGGGAAAGGCCGCCAGAGCGATGCCGCTGAGCGCTCTGGAGACAATGCATCCCAGCGCCGCCACCGGCAGAGACGCCGCGCCGATCTCGCTCCACACTCCCAGCGCCAATACAAACCATACACAGCCCATAATCACCGCGAAGGCGCCGGCGTTGGAATCTTTCAGGATCTCCAGCTTCCTCTCCCGGGGCTGATAGGAGCTGAGCGCGTCCATGGTATCCAGATATCCGTCCAGATGGATGCCTCCCGACACCAGTACCGGGATCAGTACCAGTCCCGCCGCGCGCATCAGGGAACCAAAGCCTGCCGCCTCGCAGATCCGGCCATATATCCAGACCAGAAGCCCTGCCACGGCTCCCACGCCCGGGAAAAAACATACCATATATTTCATGTTCTCCTTCGTCCAGTCCGCCCTGGGCACCGGAATCTTGGAAAACATGGCAAATGCCGTCAAAAAACTGTTCCAGACCACTTTCATCCTGTCCACTTCACTTTCTCCAGATTTCCCTTATGAACCACCGGGATAGAATAGACCACTTCCACCACCAGATCCGCTTTCTCCGCGATCTTCTGATTGATCTGCCCAAGATACCTCTGATACCTCCGCGTCTCCGGATCATATTGGATACCATCGGAAAAGATCTCGTTGGACACCACCACCAGATGGCCGCACTGCTCCTGCACCGCGCGGATGCCCTCCATGATCTCTTCCACGCAGCGGTCTTTCGCTCCGCCTTCCTGGTACATCTCGTTGGCCGTCAGATTGGACATGCACTCCAGAAGCGCCGTCCCATAACCTTCCGCATGAATATTTTTCAATCCCGTATAGCACTCCAGCGTATCGAACTCCTTCTCCCTGCGCATGGCCCGGTGACGGGCGATCCGCCGATGGCATTCCTCGTCGAAGGGATACATGGTCGCGATATACAGGTATGGTTTTGTGCGCAGCTGCAGCACCAGCCCTTCCGCAAACTCGGATTTGCCGCTGCCGCTGCCTCCTGTCACCAGTATCAGCATCTGTGATATTCCCCGCATTTCTTTAAAAATTCAAAAGCCGCCCCGGGATTGGAATAGTAGAACAGGTGGGGAAATCCCGCGTACATGGTCTCTCCGGCGCACACACAATTCCACTCCCTGCGTCCCGCCGGTTTTCTGGCGTGAAAACTCTCCCCGCACTGTTCGCTGTCCCAGTAATGAAACTCATGTCCCCGGATAGTCGTTCCCTCCGGGCCCAGCAGCTGATCCTCCCTGGCTTCCAGCGTAATATAGCCGAAACGTCCCAGCCGGTCAGTTTTATACGCTTTCGCGTCAATCACACCCGCCATAGGGTAAAAGGCGCCGTCTGTTCCTTCCAGTTCCCGGTGCAGGTACAGGAATCCCCCGCATTCCGCGATACAGGGCATACCTCCTTCCACTGCCCGGCGGACCGCCTCCCTCATGGTTTCATTGGCGCTCAGTCTGGCGGCGTGAAGTTCCGGGTAGCCGCCGCTTAAGATCATGCCGCTTATCCCTTCCGGAAGCTCCCGATCCTCCAGAGGAGAGAAAGGCGCCAGCTCCGCGCCCATCTCCTCCAGCAGTTCCAGATTATCCAGATAGGTGAAACAGAAGGCCTCGTCTTCCGCCACCGCGATCCTGGGTTTCCCAAGATCCGGCGCAAGGGCCGGCACAGGCGGACGCTTCGCCTGTAACTCCGAAGCCTCTCCCGCAAGCTTAAGGAACGCGTCCAGATCCAGCGTTTCCTCCAGCACTCCGGCAAGGCGGTTCAGTTTCTCTTTCAGTTTTTCGATCTCTCCCGGCAGCTGAAGCCCCAGATGCCGGCTTTCCAGCACCAGCTCCGGAACCTTCGGCACATAACCCAGGACCCGGATCCCCAGTTCTTCTTCGATCTGTTTCTTCAGCGCCTGATAGATCATGGGAGAGACCTGGTTCAGAATCACAGCGCGTATATGGCTGTCACCGCGGTATTCCAGGAAGCCTTTGACCAGAGCCAGCAGGGACAGGCTGGCTCCTCTGCCGTTTACGATCAGCACCGTCGGCATATCCAGCGTGCAGGCTACTTCATAAGTGCTTCCTTCTGTCTTCACGCCGCCCAGGCCGTCGTAATAGCCCATGACTCCCTCTGCCACGGCAACGTCGCATCCCGACGCGTTTCTGGCAAAAAGATAACGGGTCGTCCCGGCGTCCGTAAAAAACGTGTCCAGATTCCGGGATTTGGTGCCGATCACTTTTCCATGGAACATGGGATCGATATAATCCGGTCCGCATTTGAAGGACGCCACCTTAAGCCCCCGGTTGACCAGGGCCTGCAGGATCCCGCAGGTGATCAGCGTCTTTCCGCTGCCGCTGGCAGGCGCCGTAAGCAGGATTCTCGGTATCTTCATGCTTCTTCGCCTCCCCTGCAGGTGATGATATAGATGGGATTCTGCCCGGTCATCAGATGATAGGCGCCCAGTTTCCTGGATCTGGCCGTATTCACGGACAGGATCTCCTCCTCGATCAGCGGCAGTTCTTTCAGGCACTGCATCACTTCTCCCACAGTCTCCAGGGTCACTGTGTTGATCACCAGACGGATCCTGGGATTTTTTCCCAGCAGACATTCCAGGATCTCTTTTAAATTCCCCGCCGATCCTCCGATAAACGCATGGGTCGGAGCGGGCAGGTCTTCCATGGCTTCCGGAGCCAGTCCTTTCACCACCCGGATGTTGGGTGTACAAAATTTTCTCTTATTCTGCTCGATCAGGCCGCAGGCTTCCGCATTTCTCTCGATGGCGTACACCATGCCGTCCGGGGCCTGGAGCGCCATCTCTACGGTCACGGAACCGGTTCCCGCGCCCACATCATAGACCACCGCGTCAGAAGGCAGATGGAGCTTCGCCGCAGACAGGCAGCGGACCTCGCTCTTGGTCATGGGCGCTTTGCCGCGCAGAAACTCCTCGTCGCTGATGCAGGAACGGGATGCGTCGGTGGCCTCCGGATTCTCAATCAGCGCCACGCAGAGGCCGTCGTATGTCCCGTCCGCCAGATCCGCCGGCGTTCCCGACGAGATCTTCTCCTCCGGATATCCCAGCCGTTCTCCCACATGAATCCGCACATGGGAAAGCCCGTATTCCTCCAGTTCCCGGCACAGTCTGCCCACGCTGTCCCCCCTGCTAAGGAGAGTAAACGTCTTCCGGTGAGTGCGCACGGCACCCGGAAGATTCGCGTTTCGCCCATGGGCGCTCTTCAGGCACACATCCTCCCAGCTTGTACGAAGCCTGGAGCAGAAATACACCACGGAAGAAATCCCGCAGACAGTCCGGATCTCATACCCTTTTCCATCCAGCGCGTCGTAGAGCCGCTTCGCCCCGCTGTAGAATCCGATATCTCCCGACAACAGCACGGCCACATGAACGTATTCCGGATGAAGCTCCATATAATCGACGATCTTCTGAGGATCATACGCATTATAGGAGGGCTTGTCTTTGTGAACCGAGGACTCCAGCATCCTTCCGGCGCCGATCAGCAGATCTGCCTCTTCAATGGCCTGCTCCGCCTCCAGCGTCATGCCGGACGGGGTTCCCATGCCGATACCTACAAGAGACACCGTCCTTGCAGGAGGTTCATCCCGGACCTCTTCCGCCGGCTGTTCCGGCTCTGTCTCCTTCGCAAGCCCCAGCCGTTCTTCCAGTATACGCACAGTCTCCGCGTAAGAATATCCCGGCAGTTCCTCCGGACGGCCGATCAGCACCACCTGCGCCCCGGCCCTCCCGGCGGCCCGGATCTTCTCTTCAAACCCTCCTGCTTTCCCGGTCTCTTTGGTGACCAGGTATCTGCAGTCGAACTGTCTTAACATGGCGGCGTTCAAATCCTCACTGAAAGGTCCCTGCATGCAGATCAGATTCTTTCCCCGGAATCCCAGCTTCTCGCAGGACGCGGCCACCTCCGCCGTGGACAGGACTCTGGCGTAGACCCGGTTCTCATAATCCGGAATCGCCGTATATTTATACAGTTCCTTGCTTCCCGTGGTGGCCAGGATATTCCCCTCGGTACCTTTCAGATATTCCACCGCTTCGTCCACGGATTCCGTAATGACAGCCTTTCCGGACAATTTTCCCAGATCCGACGCTTCCCGGACCAGCCGGATGTACTCTGTGCCGGTATTCCCGCATGCCTGCGCCAGGTTCTTTGACACCACGGATGCGTAAGGGTGTGTGGCGTCTACCACCAGGACAGGATCCTGCGCCCGGATCCACTGTTCCATCTGGCCTTCATCCAGCCGTCCCGCATGAACCCGGAGGCAGGGGCGCTCCGCGATCAGCGTCTCTCCGTATTCTGTCGCCACGCAGGCGATGACAGAGACTCCCCGCCCTGCCAGGTATTCCGACAAAGTCCTTCCTTCTATGGTTCCTGCAAATATAATTACTGGTTTCATCTCATTCCTCCATACAGAGTGTATAGTCCGTCAATGCAGCGGCCAGCGTCATGCCGTTTCCGGCGGTTTTCCGGATCAGGAGACGGCGCGTCCCCGCCAGCCGGAGTGCCGAGCGCTCGCAGACATTGCCTACGCCGGTCACGTTCTTTACAAAACCGGATTCCGTAAATCCGTCTTCTGATTCCGCCTGCTCCAGCTCTTCCGCCGTGTAAACATGAAAAGGGACTCCCAGGTCTTCTGCCAGAGCATGGAGTCCCGCCTCGTCTTTTTTCAGCTCTATGGACGCGACTGCGCAGATACTTTCCGGAAAAATCTCCCGGCGTTCCAGCTCTTCCCGCACAAATCCTTTCAGAGCTTCCCCATCCGTTCCTTTCTTACACCCGACCCCCAGCGCTACTGCCCGGGGAACCAGGTGAAGCGTCCTTTCAAACGGACGGCTGCGCCGGATATCCACGGCAAATCCCAGATCTTCCTTTCCATTCAGATCCAGCTCTTCCGGGATCCCGCCCAGCACCGGAAAGGCGCTGTACATTCCTACTCTCCGGCCCTCTACCAGGGCCGCCGCTATCTCTTTCGCCATGGGCATGGAATCCAGATACATATCTCTCCCGGCCGCGAACGCATCCACCGCAAACTTGCCGTGCAGGTCGGTGGCCGTGGTGATCACCGGATCCGCGCCCAGGATCCCGGCAGCCAGAAGCGTCAGAGCGTTCGCGCCTCCGATATGTCCGGACAGAAGCGAAATCGCATGTCTGCCCTGCTCGTCGACGACGATCACCGCCGGATCCGTCTTCTTGCTCCGCACATACGGGGCGATCGAGCGGACACAGATCCCCGTGGCGCCCACAAAGATCAGGGCGTCTTTTTCCTGAAACTGGCGCCCGGTCCAGGAGGTCAGGGAATCATTTAACAGACAGATTCCTTCCGCTTCCGCCTCCTCCCTGGAGACGCCTTTCCTCTTCAGCCACACTTCACAGCTGATCCCCTGCTCCCCGAATCCCTTCCGGAGCTTCTGCATGATTGTCCCGCTGTTCTTCGTAAAACCGATCAACGCTGTCTTCATGATCTCTGCTCTCCGATCTTTTCTACCAGACTGTCTACATGGACGGTCTGCCCCAGGACGCCGTACACCTTTGAAAAGGTGATCACGCCCGTTTCCAGGCTTCCCTGCGCCCTCTGATTCACATAGAATTCCATCTTGTCCATCAGCCTGCCCATGACCTTTTCCAGATATCCCGCTTCCTTCAGATACTTCAGCGCGTCGTCCGTGGTCACACACTCCATCATCCGCTGCAGAAGCGGCAGCGGAGCCCCCGACAGGGCCGCATGGACGGTAAGCAGTTCCATCCTGGCGTCCGCATTGTGAGAGTGGGTATTCATGATGCCTCCCGCCAGCTTCACAAATTTTCCGATATGCCCCACCAGCAGCACGCCCTTCGCCCCGAACTCCACGGCCGCGTCCAACGCCTCGCCCACAAAATTGCTGCACTTGACCGCATCATCCAGATTCAGCCCATGGCCGTACTCTTCCAGAAAATCTATGCCGTAATTTCCCGGAACGATCAGCAGATACTTCATGCCGTTCGCCAGCTTCTGGCGGATCTCTACCCGGATCGTATCGATCAGCGCCTGCTCGCTCATGGGTTCCACGATGCCGGTAGTCCCCAGGATCGAGATGCCTCCCACGATCCCCAGTCTGGGATTAAATGTCCTGGAAGCCAGCGCTTCTCCTTCCGGCACGGAGATCACCGCCTGAAGTCCGCCTTCATAGCCCAGTTCGCGGCAGATCTGCTCCAGATTTTCCCGGATCATCTGCCTGGGCACCCGGTTGATGGCCGCTTCCCCTACGGGCTGCTCCAGCCCCGGCTTCGTCACCCTTCCGACGCCCTCTCCTCCGTCCAGGAAGATGCCCGGCTCTTCCGTCCTGCGGACAACAGCCCGGATCAGGATTCCATTCGTCACATCCGGGTCATCGCCGCCGTCCTTACGGATCGCGCAGCCGGCCTCCTGTGATGTGCGCACCGGTTCCAGTACTTCCAGATGGAGTCTGACCCCGCCCGGCGTGGTCAGATCCACAGCCGGAATCTCTTTCCCGGAAAGCAGCATATATGCGGCGGCCTTGGCGGCGGCTGCCGCGCAGGACCCGGTAGTATAGCCGTATCTTAATTTTCTATGGTTTTTATATACATACTGTTCCATGAAGGAGTCTCCTTCTATACCTGGTGTTCGTATGCCTCCACATGAGCTCCGTCCCAGGTAGCGATATGATAATAAGCGTTCAGACCCTGGTCGATCAGAGAAAGTCCCATGATCGCTCCCGTTCCTTCGCCCAGATGCATCCCCGCATGCAGAGGCGCCTCCATACCCAGACGTTCCAGCACCAGATTCGCCGCCGGCTCCGTCGAGCAGTGTGTCGCCAGCATATATTCTTTCGCCGCCGGGCAGAGCATGCCTGCCAGATATGCAGATACCGCGGAGATAAATCCGTCGATCAGGATCGGCATATGTTCATGGGCCGCTCCCAGATAACACCCCACCATCCCGGCGATATCCAGGCCTCCCACCTTGGAGATCACATCCACGGCGTCTTTCGGATCCGGGTTATTTACCTGAATCGCTTTCTTGATGGCACGGATCTTCCGGTCCAGTCCCTCGCTGGACAATCCTGCTCCGCGGCCGGTCACATATTCCACATCCTGGTCAAAGAGTACCGCGGCGCAGGCGGAGCTGGTCGTCGTATTGCCGATCCCCATCTCTCCGGTCACAACCAGATCATATCCTGCTTCTTTCATCTCCTTTACCAGATTGGCTCCGGTAAGGATGGCGCGGATACATTCTTCTTTCGTCATAGCCGGACCTTTGACAATATTTCCGGTGCCGTGGCGCACTGCCATATTCCGGATCCTGGGGTGTTTCCCGTCTGTCAGGCATCCGATATTCACCGGAATCAGCTCACAGTTCGCCAGATTGGACATGACGCAGGCAGTGGAAAGACGGTCTCCCATGTTCTCCAGCACCTGAATCGTCACGGAGCTGTCGGTCTGGGTCACCCCTTCTTCTACAACTCCGTTGTCCGCTCCCATAATAAGCACCACTCTTTTATCCGGATGCGGGCAGGACGTCCGGCAGATCCCGGCAATCTTCACCACCGCCTCTTCCAGCCATCCCAGGCCCCTGAGAGGTTTGCACAGGGAATCCCAGTTCTTCCATGCTTCTTCCATAACCTCCCGGTCCGCCGGCTCTATTCCTTCGATCAGTTCTTCCAGTGTATTCATGATTCTTTTCCCCCTTCTTTCACGACCATAGCCTCATATTCCGGATGCTTTGCGAACCAGCTCTGGGCATACGTGCATCCCAGGATCACTTTCTTTCCCTGCTCCGACAGGTACTTTGCCGCCGCTTCCATCAGTTTTCCGGCGATTCCCTGCCCTCGCAGAGAGTTATCCACATAGGTGTGGTCGATATTCACCGTGTCTTCGTTCACTGCCGGAAAACTCACCAGGGCCGTCACCTTCTTTTCCGCGTCCCACAGCTCGATCCGGTCCTCCCGATAATGAAATTCCATACGTGCTGCCCCCTGTTATTCTTTACTGTAAAGCATGGCGTTGCAGATGGTCGCCGCAATATTGCTGCCTCCTTTGCGTCCTCTCGGCACAATATAAGGCGCCCCTGCCGTCATAATCAGTTCTTTGGCTTCCACCACGTTGACAAAGCCTACCGGAGCCCCGATGATCAGCGCCGGTTTTACTTTTCCTTCCCGGATAAGTTCATACAGGCGGATCAGCGCCGTCGGAGCATTGCCTACGGCGAAGATCACTTCTCCCGGAAGCGAAGCGCCCCGTTCCATACAGATAGCCGCGCGGGTACAGCCCCTCTCTGCCGCCTCCTTTGCCACGTCTTCATCAGACATGAAGCAGTATGCTTCCCCGCCGTATTCTTTCAGTTTCTTTTTGTTGATGCCGGACCAGGCCATACGGGTATCCGTTACCACCGACGCCCCCCGGCGCAGCGCTTCTATGCCCAGCTTCGCGGCATTTTCCGAGAAACAGAGATTGTCTGCATAATCAAAATCCGCGGATGTGTGAATGCATCTTTTTACAATGGAAAATTCCGGCTCCGGCCAGGTTCTTCCGTTCAGCTCTTCCGTGATGATCTCCATGCTGCGTTTCTCGATGTCCGCAGGCTTTACGATTTCTATTTTATCCAGCATCAGATTCCCGCCTCCAGTATCTCATAGATTTTTTTCATATCCAGTGATCTTCTGACCAGATCGGCCAGCTTGTCATATTCCTGCTCTTTATGCGCCTGAAGATCGAAATCTTCTCCCGTGTATTCGAGTCCTTTTCGTTCCATCAGGCGGCGCACCGTCTCCTCCGCGAACCCTTCCGTATCGAAAATGCCGTGGAGATAACTTCCCAGAACGCTTCCATCCTGGTTGGCAAGGGCGTCAATCCTGCCGTCTGCCAGGCGTACCAGCTCCCGGCAGTTTCCCAGATTTTCCGTGACTCCCATATGGATCTCATAGCCGGTGACCTTACGGCCTTCCCAGCCGCTCCACAGACCCGCGCCGCGCTCCATGACGCCTTCCGTCTGTGTCCGTGTCTTTGCCTCGCTGAATACGGTCCTGGTGTCCAGAAGTCCCATACCCCTCATGGTTCCTCCATGCTCCACGCAGTCCGGATCTTCCAGCTCTTTGCCCAGGATCTGGAACCCTCCGCAGATCCCGATCACCGGCGTCTTTTTTTCGGCCTGGCGCAGGATCAGAGCTTCCATGCCGGACTCCCGGAGCCACTGCATGTCGTCCATCGTATTTTTGGTCCCCGGGATCAGGATCAGATCCGGGTCGCCCAAAAGACCCGGTTTCTGCACATACCTGAGCGATACCCCGGGCATACGCTCAAACGCGGCAAAATCCGTGAAATTGGAAATATGCGGCAGATGGATCACCGCGATATCCAGTCCTTCGCCCCGGTCTGTACGGAGCAGCCGGTCGGAAAGACTGTCTTCATCATCAATATCCAGCCGTTCCATGGGCACCACTCCCACCACCGGAATCCCGGTCTTGTCCTCGATCATCCGAAGCCCCGGTTCCAGTATCTTCACATCTCCCCGGAATTTGTTGATGACCAGACCTTTGATCATGGACTGTTCATCCTCCTCCAGCAGCTTCACCGTGCCGTACAGGGCAGCGAAGACGCCTCCTCTGTCTATATCTCCCACCAGGAGCACCGGAGCGCCGGCCATCTTCGCCATCCCCATATTTACGATATCATTCTCATGGAGATTGATCTCCGCGGGACTTCCCGCTCCCTCGATGACGATAATATCATAGGCCTCGCTAAGCCTCCGGTATGCCTCCATCACGTCGGGGATCAGCTGCGTTTTATTCCGATAGTAGTCCATGGCGTCCATATTTCCCCGGACTTCGCCGTTTACGATGACCTGGCTTCCCACGTTGCTGGTTGGCTTTAACAGGATCGGATTCATATCCACCGTGGGCTCGATCCCCGCCGCTTCCGCCTGCATGGCCTGGGCGCGTCCGATCTCCAGTCCGTCCTTTGTAATATAAGAATTCAGAGCCATGTTCTGAGACTTAAACGGCGCCGTCCTGTACCCGTCCTGTTTAAAAACTCTGCAGAGACCGGCGGTCAAAAAACTCTTTCCAGAATTAGACATGGTTCCCTGTATCATGATTGCTTTTGCCATCTCGTCATCATCCTTTCACACCGGCTGCCCCGTCTGAAGCGACCTTTTTCAGAGCCTGTTCCATGGCTATGGACAGCTGTATATTTTCTGTCCGGGTCTTCACCGCCACCCGGTAATATTCTCCATCCAGTCCCCGGTAGTTGCCGCAGCGCCGGATCAGGATGCCCTCCGGAAGCAGGCGTTCATAGAGATCCGTAATCCCGGGCGCCCGGAAAAACAGATAATCCGCCTGGCCGTCCCAGACCTGCAGGCCCAGACGTTCCAGATCCTCCTTCATCCGCTTCCGTTCTTTCCTCACCAGCGCAACGGCTTTCTCTTTATATTCCTGTTCTCTAAGAGCGGCGACTCCTGCTTCTGACGCCAGCACGCTGACTCCCCAGCACTGTCCCGCCCGCTCCATGCCTTCCAGCAGATCCTTGCACCCGCTGATCCCGTACCCCAGGCGGATCCCGGGCATGGCATACATCTTGGTAAAGGATTTCAGAATAAACAGGTGCGCATACTTCTTTGTCTCCTCAATCAGGGAACGCTCCTCCTGACCGGTAAAATCCAGGAAACATTCATCCAGCACCAGAAAAATTCCCAGATGTTCTGCTTTTTTAAGAATCTGAATCAATAGTTCCTGATCCGTCAGAATTCCTGTAGGATTATTCGGATTGCAGAGAAACATCACATCGGGACGCTGTTCCATCTGTTCCAGGATATCCTTCCGGACCTCCAGATCCGCTTCCATGCGGTAAAACAAAAGCTCCGTACCTGTCTGTTTCAGCGCTTCCTCATATTCGGAAAAGGTGGGCGCCGTCAGTAACGCTCGTTTCGGACGAAGCGCGTAGGCCAGCCGGTAGATCAGATCCGCGCCTCCGTTTCCGCAGATCAGGAAATCCTCCGGAACTTTGTGGTATTCACTCAGAGTGCTTTTCAGTCTCCGGCACAAAGGATCCGGATAATGGACCGCCTGGTCCAGCGCCTCCGTCACAGCCCGTCGGACGCCTTCCGGCATCCCCAAAGGGTTGATATTGGCGGAAAAATCCAGAAGAGTCCCTTCCCTGCGGAAACGCTCCAGACTGCCGTCATATATATTTCCTCCGTGCTGAAGCTCCATCTAACCGTCCCTCCGGTCATACAGCAGTACGTCGCGAATGCCTTCCGCCGTATAGACCACCGCGGACTGATATACCGGTATGCCGGCTTTTTCCGCCGCCCGTTCTGTCACCGGTCCGATGCAGACCACTTTCGCCGCGAAATCCTGTCCTTCCGTCATGGATGCGAACGCGCGTACGGCGGATCCGCTGCAGAACGTCACATAATCCACTTCTTTAAGGAGTCTTCCCAGTTCTTCTGCCTTGCGCATATCCACTGCCGTGTGATACAGGGCAATATCTGTATAAGGGATGCCTGCATTCTCCAGAGCTTCCGGCAGTTCGCGGGACGCTTCCCGCGCCCGCATCAGGAACACATGATCGTCCTTTCCCAGCATGGGGATCCATTCTTTGGAAAGATCCCTGCTGCTGAAAGCAGACGGTACGAAATCCGCCAGGATTCCATGCTTCTCCAGTTCCCTTCTGGTGCCGTCTCCGATCACGGCAAACTTCACCGGCGCCAGACCGCGGATATCTTTTCCGCATTCTCTGAGCCGCCGGAAGAACAGCTCCACGCCATTGCTGCTGGTAAATACGATCCAGGTACAGGTGTCCAGCGCTTCCATGGCACGCGCGACATTTTCATTATCCTCCGGCTCTGTACGGATCAGGCTGAACCTTATGGCCTCGGCCCCCTCTTCTTCCAGGACGCCGCACAGGTTCTCCGCCATCTTCTCCGTGGCCGTCACCAGCACCCTCGTGCCTGACAAAGGCTTCCTGCCAAACCAGGCCACCGCCTCACGGACGGACACGACTTCCCCGATCACCGAAATGGCCGGGCTCTCTATCTCTGCACGTTCCGTCTCTTCGGCAATATTTTCCAGAGTCCCTGTCACCACCCTCTGGAGCGCCGTCGTCCCCGCCTGTACCACGGCTGCCGGAGTCTTCGGATCTTTGCCGTACTCTATCAGCTGCGCCGCGATATTGGGCAGATTTTTAAGTCCCATCAGGAAAATCAACGTACCTTCTTCTTTCGCCAGAGTACTGTAATCCAGAGACGGATTCTGCTTGTGCTGCCCCTCATGTCCGGTGATCACGTGAAAGGAAGAAGCATAATCCCGGTGCGTCACCGGAATTCCCGCATAAGCCGGAGCGCCGTAGCAGGAAGATACTCCCGGCACAATCTCAAATTCGATCCCGGCATCCTTAAGCTCCTGGGCTTCTTCTCCTCCTCTTCCGAAGATAAAAGGATCCCCTCCCTTTAAGCGGACTACTTCTTTTCCTTCCTTCGCCTTGCGGATCAGCAGCTGATTGGTTTCCTCCTGTTTCAGATGATGATGGGAGGAACGTTTGCCCGCATAGATCAGCTCCGCGTCCGGTCTCGCCTCATTCAGGAGAGAATCCGTCGCCAGACTGTCATAGACGATAACATCGGCCTCCCGGATACAGGAAAGGCATCTCTTTGTCACCAGGTTCAGATCCCCCGGGCCGGCTCCCACCAGCCGTACTTTACCCTGCCGGATCCGGTCAGCCATCTCCCGTCCCAGCGCAGCTCCCTGCTCCGGATCAGTACCGGTCTGCCTGCTGCCGGAAACTCTCTTCGCGTGAACACAATCCGGCGCATACAGCGCTTCCATATAAAGGGTTCCATCCTCCATCCGGGAAAGCGCCGCGGCAGGAGCGTTGCAGCTTCCTCCGATAGCGGACAGGTATGCCCGTTCCGCGCTCAGGCAGACATACGCCTCCGGATCATTGATCCGTTCCAGGATCTCTTTCAGGTTCAGATCGCCGTCACGGCTCTCCACAGCCAGGATCGCCTGTCCTGCGGCGGGCAGGCAGACCGATGGATCCAGATGTTCAAAGAAATACTCTCCGCCGGACGCCATCTCCAGACGCTCAAGGCCTGCGGCGGCCAGGATGATCGCGTCATACCGGCCTTCCGACAGCTTTCTCAGTCGGGTCTGTACATTTCCCCGGATCATCTTTACCTGAATCAGCGGATTTACCTTGCAGATCTGCAGCTCCCTGCGAAGGCTTCCGGTACCCACCACGCTTCCCGGTTTCAGGTCTTTGAGGCGTGTCCCGTCCAGAGTCACGACTACATCTTCCACCGGTCCGCGCGTCAGCGCCGCGCCGATCCCGAGACCTTCGGCAAATTCCATCGGCATGTCTTTGGCGCTGTGCACTGCCAGGTCAATCTCCCCCCGCAGCAGGGCGTCTTCCAGTTCCTGGGTAAAGACGCCTTTTCCTCCGAAAGATGTGAGCGACCGGTCCAGCTGCTCGTCACCCTGCGTAGACAGCTCGGCAATCTCCACTTCCAGGTCCGGAAATGCTTCCAGGATCTTTTCTTTCACTATATTGGTCTGGACCAAGGCGAGCATGCTCTTCCTGGTCCCTATACGTATCTTCTTCTGCATGACGCCTCCTTACAGACGGTATCCGCGCGGAGTGATCATCCTGCCGTCTTTTACATAGGTCTGGGAGTTGCCGATGATGACGACGCTGAACATGTCGATCTCGGCGTCCTTTAAATGCCCCAGCGTCGTGATACAGGAGGATTCTCCTTTTCTTCCCGCATGGCGCACGATGCCCACCGGCGTCTCTTTATCCCGGTACTTCATCAGGATATCCGCCGCCTGTTCCACATACCCGGTTCTCTTTTTGCTCTTGGGATTATACAGGCAGACGATCATATCGCCCTGTCCGGCGCAGTCTACCCTCTTCATGATCAGATCCAGCGGCGTCATCAGGTCGCTCAGGCTGATCACCGCGAAGTCGTGCATCAGCGGCGCTCCCAGTACCGAGGCAGCCGCGCTGGCGGCCGTCACGCCCGGGACAGTCTCGATCTCGATATCCGCATGTTTCTCCGCGGCCACCTGATAGATGATCCCGGCCATTCCGTAGATCCCGCTGTCTCCGCTGGACACCATCGCCACAGTCTGGTCCTTCTGCGCTTCTTCCACTGCCATCTCACAGCGCTTTACTTCCTGCATCATAGGCGTCGCGATATAATGTTTGTCCGGGAAAAATTCCTTCAGCATCTCCACATACGTGGTATATCCCGTCACCACGTCCGCTTTCTTGATCACTTCCACGGCTTTCACCGTCATATGTTCATATCCGCCCGGGCCAAACCCGACCACATATAATTTACCCATTTCCTAGTTCTCCTTCATATGCTCAAAAAATGCTCTCAGCTCCTTAGGATCGGAATTGTCACGGATCCTGTAGAACATCTTATCAATGGCATGTTCAAATCCTTTCTTTTCCGCCTCCTGAAGCATCCATTCTTTCAATGCGCGGACCTCCGGCAATGCCTGCTGGAAGATCATCCATCTTTCAAAATCCACTCTGGATTCTTCCAGAATATGGTCCGCTTCCACGGCCTCGTGTATCTTTTTCTCATTATTGGTTTTTGCAAGCTCCCGGAAGTCGTCAATGTCGTATCTCCGAATGCCGGGCAGCCACTCTGTCTTTTCTTCGATATCGATCGGTACGGCCAGATCCACCAGCACGCGGGGCTTGGAAGTCCGCAGACTTCTTGCCAGCTTTTCATAAGTCAGCGTATAGTGCGGACTGCTGGTGGCGCTGATGATAACGTCCATATCGTCCACCAGATCATAACGGTTTTCATATTCCATCACCTGGTAGGCAATTTTGTGATGATGGTCTTCATGCGCCTGCGCCAGATTGCGGGAAGTCAGATAGACACGTACTCCTTCAATACACTGCAGGTTTTTCAGCACCGTGCTTCCGATCTTCCCGGAAGCGCCGATAAGCATGACATTTTTTCCGTGAAGCGTGCCCAACCCCTGCTCCGCAGCTTTGATCGCCATCGTGGCTGTAGAAACTGTAGTCCTGGAAAGCTCCGTCTCCGTTTTCACTTTTTTCGCCGCTGTCACCGCGAAGCGGAACAGCGTATTCAGATAGACGCCGCAGATACCCGTCTTCCGCGCCTGGTCGTGCGCCCGTTTCACCTGGCCCAGGATCTGATCCTCTCCCATTACCATGGAATCCAGTCCCGCGGCCACCCGGAACAGATGCGCCACCGCGCCGGTGTCGCTGTAAAGCCGGATATAGTCGCCGATATTCTCCACATCCGCCGCGTCCGCGAACTCCAGAAGTAGCTCCTGCACACGGGTAAAATTACTCTCTTCCCGGTCTGAATAAGTATAAATCTCCGTCCGGTTGCAGGTGCTGATCAGGATACATTCCGTGGCAATCCCGCGCTCCACCGCCTGACGCATCAGTTCGCGCTGTTGCTCCTCCGGGAAAGCAAACAACTCCCGGATAGCGAGAGGTGCCACCCGATGACTGATGCTGATCAGTGAAATTCCCATCACTCGCTCACTCCTTTTCGGAACTCCGTCGTAAAGGTCTTATCATACAGTTTGGACAATTCATATTCATCGCCGAGGAAATCTCCCACCACGGTCAGCGCCGTCTTGGTGATTCCTGCGGCTTTTACCTTCTCCGCAATATTCGTCAGATCTCCGATGACGATCTTCTGGTCCTCCCAGGTGGCTTTATATACCACAGCCACAGGAGTGTCCGGACGGTATGCCTGACGCAGGATCCCGCTCATCTCGTCCAGCATGCCCACGCTCAGGAAGATGATCATCGTCGCGTTGTGCTGTGCCAGGTCCAGAAGCTTTTCCTTGGGCGGCATGGGAGTACGTCCTTCCATACGGGTCAGGATCACAGTCTGGCTCACACCGGGCAGAGTGTATTCTTTCTTCAGCACGGCCGCCGTGGCCAGGAAGGAGCTGACGCCCGGGATCACCTCATATTCGATACCCAGCTCATCCAGCCGGTCCATCTGCTCCCTGTGGGCTCCATAGATCGCCGGATCTCCGGTATGGACCCTGGCCACCTTCAGTCCCTTCTCCTCCGCGTCCTTCATGACTTCGATCACTTCATCCAGATGCATCGTGGCACTGTTGTAAATCACCGCGCCCTCTTTCGCGTCCGCCAGCACCTGCGGGTTCACCAGAGACCCCGCGTAGATGATCACGTCCGCGCTGTCAATAATTTTCTTTCCCTTGATCGTCAAAAGCTCCGGATCCCCGGGACCCGCTCCGATAAATGATACCATTCTCTATTTTCCCTCTTTCTTTATAATAACTGTCGTAAAGTAGCTGTATTCTCTGTCTGCATCCAACGGTCCGACATATTCGTCTTCCATCCCCACTCTGGACAGAACGGTGGCGTGGGACAGGGGAATGTTTCTCTCCTCCATCATCTGACGCAGTTTGCCGATGCTGTTCCCGGCTTTCATCACCACAATATTCTCAAAGGAATCAAACGCGGTCTTAAGCGCGGCGTTCTCTCTGGCTGACGGGACGATAGCCAATGCTTCGTTGCCCTCCATCAGGGCCACCTGGGCACGGGCTGCGCCGCTGCAGAAGGAAGGAATCCCGGGGATAATCTCCGTCTCGAAACCCTCTGCCGCCAGGTAATCGTTCACATACATATAGGTGCTGTACACCGATACATCTCCCAGCGTGATCATGGCAATATCTTTTCCCTTGCGAAGTTCGTCCGCCAGCAGTTCGCAGGCCGCCTGACGGCATTTCTTTCTCTCTTCCTCGTCAGGATGCATACGGAAGACCACTTCCATGATCTCTTTCCGGTCCAGATCCACCACCGGTCGGATGATCTCCAGAGCCGTGCTGTATTCTCCTTCTTCCTTTACCGGTACCGCGATGATATCCGCGCTGTCCAGGATTTTTTTCGCCTTCAGCGTCAGAAGTTCCGGATCCCCGGGGCCCACGCCGATTCCATAAATCTTACCCATCTCTGTTCTCCTTATTGTCCATTGCAAAAAAATAACCCGCATACCGAAGTATGCAGGTCTCATCGCGCATCGTATATACCGCGAACACAGGTGTCCGTCATGGCTGCGGTCAGGATCTGCTTTCTTCGGAAGCTCTCCCTGTCTCAGAAAGCAGGTTTCCTGACTTACGTTCGCAGCTCTATCTCTCCTTCTCACCGGCGCCGCGTCTTCCTGCGGCGTCTTCCTGGCAATGGCTTTATAAGATATCGCTCCCGCTTACAGTGACCGGATCGTTCAGGACTTCCACCTGATTCCCTTTTCCGCCCGCCTTTGGGCGCACTTTCTGATCATTTTTGTCCACGGACATCATATCACATCCGTGAGCATTCGTCAACGAAGCGGCTCCTCCCGCATTAAAATTGACATATTTTCTCGCAATGATTATAATATCTTTATTACGTGTGTAAGATTTAAGGAAGAGTTCCTATGTCAGATCTGCCCCAGATTTCGGAAGCTGAATTCAAAGTCATGAAAGTCATATGGAAATACGCGCCTATCAGCACCAATGAGATTACAGACCGTCTGACCAAGTCCACTTCGTGGAGTCCGAAAACCATCCAGACCCTGATCAAACGTCTGGTAACCAAAAAAGTTCTTTCCTATAAAAAGCAGGGACGGGTATTCGTATATACGCCTCTGGTAAATGAAAAAGATTATGTGAGCCAGGAAAGCAGATCTTTTCTGCAGCGTTTCTATGACGGCAATATTGCCACCATGCTTTCAGCTTATATTGAAAATGAACGGTTGTCAAAATCGGAGATTGATTCTCTCCGTTCCCTTTTGTCCGGTAAAGATACACAGGAGGAAAGAAAAGATTTTTAAAGGAGAAACCGCATGGCGCATTTTATCATCCGTTTTTTATTTTGTAATCTTCTGATCTGCCTGGCTGTGGGCGTCCTTCTGGGCGCGAAACGGCTGTTCCGCCGCTGTCTCACCAGCCATATGCAGTATCATCTGTGGTTTCTGCTGCTGGGAATCCTGGCAGTCCCTTTCCTGCCGATTCGTCTCTCCGGATTCCTGCCGTTTTTCTCCTGGTTTGAAAAAATGCCTGCCGCATCCGCTTCCCCCGCCGGATCTGCCGCAGCGCAGGCCGGCACCATCAATCAGGCTGTTTCCGGGAACTGGATGAATGATTTTACCCTATCTGTCGCCCGGGATGCTTCTATCGCGGGAACTATCCTGGGTGTTCTGTGGCTTCTCGGTATCCTGGCGATGCTCCTGATGATCGGCAGATCCCGGATTCAGCTTCATGCAGTCAGAAAATCGGCTCTCCCTCTGGAAAACAGAAAGATTTATCAGATATATCAGAACTGTCTGTCCGAGATGAAGATCCGAAAAACCATTCCCATTTACAGCGCGGCATTTCTGACTTCACCCGTTATGGACGGCCTTTTTCTCCCGCGCGTTTATGTGCCGCTTCCGCTCATCTCCGATTGTCGGGAAAACGAACTGCGGTACATCCTGCTCCATGAGCTGCAGCATTATCGGCGCCGGGATGCTCTGGTCAATTATCTCATGGCAGCCGCCGGCGTTCTGTACTGGTTCAACCCTGTCGTATGGTTCGCTTTTAAGCAGATCCGCACAGACAGAGAGATCGCCTGCGACACTTCTGTTCTGGAAATAATCGGAGAGGACTCCCGCATTGACTATGGCAATACCCTGATCAATTTTGCCGAGAAAATATCTTTTTCACCGTTTCAGTTTTCTCTGGGAATCAACGGAAACGCGGCTCAGATCCGGAAAAGGATCCTGAATATCGCCGGCTACCGCCCTGCCACTGTCAGAAGAAAACTGTACGGACTTCTCTCCTGCGTTCTGACCGCCATTCTTCTGTCTGGATTTCTCCCCGCCCTGTCTTCAAGGGCTGCAGACACGGACCGGTATCACGGACGGGAAAACGGCCGGAATATCTCCGACCTGGATCTGAGCACATATTTTGGCGCCTATGACGGGAGCTTCGTGTTATATGAAGCCGCTTCTGATTCCTGGCAGATCTATGAGAAAGAAAATGCATCGACCCGGATACCTCCCGCTTCGACTTACAAGATCTACAGCGCCCTGTTCAGCCTTCAGTCAGGCGTCATCTCCCGGGAGGATTCGCGGATACCCTGGGACGGGCAGGATTATGCCTTCGATTCCTGGAACGCGGACCAGACTCTGGAATCTGCCATGTCTGATTCTGTTACATGGTATTTTCAGGAGATCGACCGCAGGCTCGGTATTTCCGCTATCGATAGTTTTATACAGGAAATCGGCTACGGCAACGAAACTGTCAGCAGCAGCGCCTCGACCTACTGGTATGATTCCTCTCTGAAGATCTCTCCCATAGAGCAGGTAGAGATGCTGGAAAAGTTTTATAATAATGATTTTGGATTTTCGTCTGAAAATATTGAGACGGTCAAAGATTCGATCCGGCTCTTCTCCGGCGGAAACGGCGTACTCTATGGAAAAACCGGCACGCTGGCGTCTGAAGGCCGAAACGTATGCGGATGGTTCATAGGATTTATCGAAAGAGAAGACGCCCCTCTGTATTTCGCCGTCAATATACAGGATGAAGACAGCGCGGCGGGTGCCGCTGCGGCAGAGCTTGCCTTTTCGGTTTTGTCCGACATGGGGATCTGGGATCAGGACAGATAGGGGGAGTGCCGCCTCCCCTTATCTACTGTTTTCGCAATAATCAGATATAATCTGAACGGCAATATCCCTGGCCGCGGCGCTGGTGGCATCCCTTTCTTCTGACTGCCCCAAATATACGCAAAAATATACGGGTTCTTCCGATGTTTCCGCAAATCCTGTAAACCACGCATCCACAGTTATACCGTCCGTCTTTCCCATTCCTGTTTTTCCGTACACAGGGATGTCCGTCCCATACTCCCCCGGCAGACGCATAACTTCTTTTAATATCTCTATTGTTTCTTCTGAATACGTACTGTTTTCTCCAAAGATCCGTTCCATGACCTCTGTCTGTTCTTTCGGAGAGATCTTAAGCGAAGACTCGATCCAGAATCCGGTCAGCGCGCGGTTGCTGTTATTTGTATTCTGTTCTCCCTTCCAGTCAGAGATATCGCAGTTCCCGTAAGCAAGCTTTTCCAGTTCCTTCTGCATTGTCTCCCGGCCGATCTCGTCTATGACCTCCCGGAAATACCAGACACAGGAAGTACGGAACGCGTCCTCAAATCCAATATCCCGGTTCCAGTCCTCGTTCCAGAACATCTCTCCGCTCCATGTCCGCACAGAATCGTCCGGCAGGATGATCCCCTGCTCCAGACCGATCAGGGAAGATATGATCTTGAAGGTAGAGCACGGTGATCTGCGTGTCCCGGCCAGTTCGCCATTGTATACGGCATAGCGGTTTTCCGCGCGGTCGTAGATCACCGCCGCTCCGGTCAGCCCGCCAAAATACGAAGACCAGTCTTCGTCCATGATTTGAGGTTCTTCCTCTTCCAATTCCTCCCCCGGTTCTTCATCCTGCGTAATATTCTCAGCAATCTTCGGCGGTTCTTCAGAAATATCCGCGGGTTCTGCCGGCGCTTCTTCCGGTTTCGCATGCCTCCATGATGATACGGTCAAGATCAGAACGATCACGCATACTGCCGCTCCCAGTCCCAGACAAACTTTTTTCACAGGTGTGTCCTCCTTGTTATTCTAATCCAAAATAATAATTAAATATATTTCTTCCTGCCATAGTAGCATTGGAAGAAGCATATCCATTGGCAATCCTGACTGCTATTGTAATCTCCGGAGCTTCTGCAGGCGCATAGCCGGCGAACAGAGCATGATCCGGCCTGTATTTTGATTCCTGCGCAGTTCCTGTCTTACCTGCCACATTGATCTCCATATCTTTCAAAACCGCGTTTTCCTGTGCAAACTGCTGCATCCCGGTCTGAACTGTATCCCATACCGGATCCGGAAGATCAATATGCCAGTTTTCCTCACCTTCCGTATTTTCAATCAACGTAAGCGGACTACCGTCTCCTCTTGACGCCACAGCATTGATATACCGCGCCAGCTGAGTCGTCGTATAGTTATGCGTCCCTTGTCCGATCGCAGACGGAATTCCATATGCATCTGTCATATGAGGAACCGATTCATAAATTTCTATCCCTGATGTTTCATTTAAATGAAACATCTCCGCATATTTTCTCAGGCAATGCAGCGCCTGCCCATCGTCAAAACTGCCTCCTTGCTGCATTCCAAGCCGATAAGATATCTCACAAAGATAATCATTGCAGGAGAATTGCAGTGCCGTCGGCGCATTGGCCACCTCCCCGTGTCCGGAATGTTTCCAACATCTTAGGGAAGGCTCAACCTTGTCAAATACACCATCGCAGAACACTTCCGTATCCGCCTGAATAACGCCTTCCTGTATTCCTGCTATAATAGTAAGCGGTTTAAAAACAGAACCCGGAGCAGTCAACTGCTGTGTCGCCCTGTTATACAGAGGCAGAGAGCGATCATTTAAAAGGCTGCCGTAATACTCGTCGTCCACCTGATTAGCGAGCCGGTTATTGTCATACCCCGGATAAGACACACAGGCTAGCACATTGCCCGTCCCCGTTTCCACCACAACAGCTGACGCCGAACACGGATCCAACGCCAGCTGTGCCGGGGTAATCTCTCTTGTCTGTATTTTTTTCTGGATAAACTCAAATGCATCCATACTTCCGTTCGTGAGCCGCTCATAATCTTCGTCTCTTTCCGGAAATATCTCCTGTTCGTATAAAAGTCCGCATATTTCCATATTTGTGATCCTTCCTTCCAGAATCAGATAGCGGAACATCTTTTTACAAAATGTATCATCATTCTTCAAATCTTCCAGAATCTGCTCTGAAAGGACATGATAGATTTCATCCGCTGTATTATACTTATCTTTCAGATCCATATCTTCCGTTTTGATCCATCCGTTCTGCGCCGCATAAAAGAGATATTCCCGGAGACTGATTTCCCCTCCAGACTTCCATTCTCTATATACATCATCTTGGTCTGCTGCAGTCACATCCAGATAACTGCAGCTTTCTTCGATATAGGAAACATAATCCTGCATTTCAGGAGAAAGCATCCGATATGAAGTTCCCTCACCCTCCAGTTCAATCCGAATCGCCCCCAGTACTTCTTCCTGCTTTTTTTCCCATATTCCTGCCATACGTTTTTCCAGCTCCGACGCTTCTGCATCATAAAATTCTCCCGTCCTGATTACTCCGTTTTCAAACAGTGCAATATATACGTCGTAAACCGGGATACGGATATCCGTCGTATCCGCAATATTTGTTTTATCAAAATTTTTCGCATTAATCAAATTCTCCGAAAGAATTTCCGCCAATTTTTGCTCCAGAAAATCATATACAGCTATCTGCAAATCCTTATCAACAGTAAGGGATATATCTTTTCCATTTACCATTTCCTGTATGACCGCCCCTTCTCCCAAAACTCTGCCCATATTGTCCACATATATCTGCCTCTTTCCATCGGTTCCCTGCAAATCCTTTTCCAGATACTGTTCCAGTCCCGCTTTCCCGACTATCGAATCCATCGTATATCCCTTATCAGAGTCTTCAAATTCACTCAGTTCTTCTTCTGATATCTTCCCTACATATCCCAGAATATGTGAAAACGCCTCTCCTCCATTATATACCCGTTCCCAATCCTGACCGATGTCAGCGCCTGCCAGTTTTTCCGAATTTTCCAGCATGAAGGCCACTGTCTCCTCTGATACATCCCGGGCTATCACAATCGGCACATATTTCTGATATGCGTGAAATGACAGCATATAACGAATTCCAAGAATATCTAGTATTTCTTCCTGAGTATAATTTTCCGGCAAACCGTATGTACTGCGTTCCTGAGATGAATAATCCGATTCTCCGGTTCCATAAAGTGCGTACCGACCGTTTCCGGCCAGGAATCGCACCATATCGTCTGCGCTCATCGCTTTCTGTTCTTCCGTCATCTCATCCGGATCAGTTTTTCCGAATACATCCGCCTTAAACCGATCCAGAGCATTTCCCTTTACCGTGTACATATAACTACCATTCTCTCCTGCCGCAATCTTTAAGTCGTGAATCATCTGTTCGCCATTCCGTGCCAGCGTTTTTGATATTTGATATATCATTCCATTTAGTGCAAGATGATGCTGCCGTTCATTTTCATATATATCCACGTCTGTTAAAGTAACTGTATAAACCAGCCGGTTATATGCGAGAAGTTCCCCGTTGCGGTCGTAAATATTCCCCCGAAAATTATGTTCCCGGACAGTCCGCACCGCCTTTAGCACAGATTGTTCCGCATACTTTTCTCCATCTACAATCTGCAGCGTCCAAAGACGCGCTAAAAGAAATAAAAACCCCAGAATGATTGCTGTTATCAGTATGTATGTTCTTATACGGTCATCCTTTTCCATTGCTTCTCCTTTTATTACATTTGTAAGATTTAATATCAAAAATATTACATCTGTAATAATAAAAAGTCAAGCTTTCAAATAAAAATACGCCAGTCCGACCAGAACTGACGTATTTTCAGATTATCTTTTTGTTATGATTCAGCAGTATTCCCGGAAATCTTCTCCGGTTCCCTATCCAGGATTTCCATGAACTCGTCTCCTGTGATCGTTTCCTTCTCATAGAGATATTTCGCCAGTTCATGGAGCTTTTCCATATGAGATTTCAAAAGCCCTGCGGCTTTTTCATACTGCTTTTTCAAAAGCTGGTTCACCTTCTCGTCCACCACTGCCGCAGTCTCCGCCGCGCACGCCAGGGAAGCGTCGCCGCCCAGATACTGATTGCCCACCGTCTCCAGCGCCATCATACCGAACTCATCGCTCATACCATACCGGGTGATCATGGCTCTCGCCAGTTTCGTCATCTGCTCGATATCATTGGAAGCTCCTGTGGTAATGGAACCGAAGATCAGCTGCTCCGCAGCCCGGCCTCCTGCATATGTAGCAATCTTATTTTCCAGTTCTTCCTTGCTTAAAAGGTGCTGTTCCTGCGCTTCCACCTGCATGGTATAACCCAGTGCGCCGGAAGTACGGGGGATAATCGTGATCTTCGTAACCGGAGCAGAATGAGTCTGCAGCGCCGCCACCAGCGCATGACCGGTTTCATGATAAGCCACGATCATTTTCTCTTTATCAGACAGCACCGCATTCTTTTTCTGATATCCGGCAATTACCACTTCAATACTTTCTTCCAAATCCGCCTGGGTAACATACGCCCTTCCGCTTCGCACAGCCCGGAGAGCAGCTTCATTGACCATATTGGCCAGCTCGGCTCCTGACGCTCCGGCTGCCGCTCTTGCGATAGCATTAAAATCGATATCGTCGCCAAGCTTCACTTTCTTGGCATGAACCCTGAGAATAGCCTCTCTGCCGTTGAGATCCGGCAATTCCACCGGTATCCTCCTGTCAAAGCGGCCCGGACGGAGCAGGGCCGGATCCAGGGTCTCCGGGCGGTTGGTCGCCGCCAGAATCACGACGCCTTTGGAGCTGTCAAATCCATCCATCTCTGTCAAAAGCTGGTTCAGTGTCTGCTCTCTCTCATCATTCCCTCCGATGCCGTTTCCGTCGCGCTTCTTCCCGATCGTATCAATCTCGTCAATAAATACAATGCAGGGCGCTTTTTCATTGGCCTGTTTAAACAGATCTCTCACTTTCGCGGCTCCCATGCCCACGAACATCTCCACAAACTCGGAACCGGAGATGGAAAAAAACGGGACTTCCGCTTCGCCCGCCACCGCTTTCGCAAGGAGGGTTTTACCCGTTCCGGGAGGCCCTACCAGCAGAGCGCCTTTAGGCATCTTGGCCCCGATTTCCTGGTATTTATCCGGATTATGCAGGAAATCCACAATCTCCTGCAAAGCATCTTTGGCCTCTTCTTCACCCGCCACGTCGCTGAATTTAATGCCGGTCTCGCTGGCCACATAGACTTTGGCATTGCTTTTTCCAAAAGACATGGCGTTTTCAAAACCGCCTCCCATTTTCTTCATCAGACTTCTGGACAGAAGCTGTCCGATGGCGATAAAGATTACAAGCGGAATCACAATTGAAAGAATCCCGCTCAGAAGAGGCGACATTTCTTCCTCGTGCACCTCTCCGAATTTACACCCGGACGCATACAGACGGTCAACCAGAGAAGTATCCGAATTGAAAGTAGTTGTCCGATAATAGGTCGGCTCTTCTTCCTTGTCTGTGAAATAAATATAATCCTGCTCCACCTGTACGACAGCCACTTCTTTTTCATCCAGCATGTTCAGAAATGTCCCATAATCCACTTCCTCAATCTGCTGCTTAAGAATGCTCGGAAAAAGAAATGTGTTCAGCAGAATCATGATCACAAGCACGATACAGTAATAAAATATCAGGGGCTTTTTAGGGGGTTTTACCTGTTGCATCAACTTCACTCCTTATTATCCTATAATAAACGGCACTGGCCGCCGCCAAACATACAATATCATATATTTTCTCTTCACTCAATAAACTAAATATAAACTGATGAATATAAACTAAGTTCCATTTTTCTCTTTTCTTTTCCGATAATATTCGGTACAATAAAGGCATCAAACAATCGGAGGCGTTTATCTATGAAGACATATGATGTAATCGCTTTGGGCGAACTTTTAATCGACTTTACGCAGAATGGATTGAGCGAACAGGGAAACGGTCTTTTTGAAGCCAATCCCGGCGGCGCTCCCTGCAATGTGCTTTCCATGCTGAACAATCTGGGTAAAAAAACATCCTTTATCGGAAAAGTAGGCAACGACCAGTTTGGTCTCACATTAAAACATTCTCTGGAAGACCTGGGGATCGACACAGAAAATCTGTTGATGGACGATCAGGTACATACAACTCTGGCTCTGGTTCATACTTTTGAAAACGGAGACCGGGATTTTTCCTTTTACCGCAATCCGGGTGCGGACATGATGCTTCGCGCAGATGAACTGAATGAAGAACTGCTGCAGGATACCCGCCTCTTCCATTTCGGGACTCTCTCCATGACCCACGAAGGCGTACGGGAAGCAACAAAAAAGGCCGTTCGGATCGCAAAAGAATCCGGCGCACTGGTAAGCTTTGATCCCAACTTAAGAGAGCCTCTGTGGGATACTCTCGACAATGCAAAAGAACAGGTTCGCTGGGGTCTGGGACAATGCGATGTGCTGAAGATCTCTGATAATGAGATCCAGTGGCTGACCGGAGAAAAGGATTTCACCAGGGGCGTTGCGAAGATTCGTGAAGAATTTCCGATTCCGCTGATTCTGGTATCTATGGGAGGCGACGGAAGCCGGGCATACTATAACGGCGGGTATGTGGAAGCAGCCCCATTCCTTCAGAAGAATACCATCGAGACCACCGGAGCCGGAGATACCTTCTGTGCCTGCGTCATCAATTATGTACTGGATCACGGACTGAAAGGACTGACAGACGATCAATTAAAAGAGATGCTTACCTTCGCCAATGCCGCCGCATCCATCATCACCACACGCAAAGGCGCTCTGCGTGTCATGCCGCAAAAGCAGGAAGTGCTGGATTTTCTCGCTGCACACTCATAAAACAGCCGATTATTCCGGAAGGCATGAAATTACTGCCCGTCATTTTATTTTTAAGGAGGGATCTATATGGATTTCTTAGACAAAATCAATGAATTTGCCAGAACAGCCGCTGACAAAACCGGCGAAGCCATCGACACCGCCCGGCTGAAAGCCCAGATCATGAACGATACCAAATCCATCAAGGAGCTGGAGGCAAAGATCGGCGAACATTATTACAAAAAATTTGCCGCCGGAGAACCCGTAGATGAAGAAGTCATGGAATACTGCACCGCCATCTCCGTCCATAAACAGAGCATAAAAGAAAAAGAAGCGGCTCTGAGCACGGAACGGACAGTGTCCGGCAACTTTGCGGATGAGGATCCATTCGCATAATCTTAAACACATTTGGGACTGTGCATTTTGCACAGTCCCAGGCACTGTCACTCCACAACCACATCCGCATATTCCGCTCCCGCGGCTTTTCTCAGATCTTCCGGCTTAAGTTCCAGCTGTGTTCCGATTCTTCCGCCGCTGACCACAATCTTTTCCAGCTTTTCAGCGCTCGCGTCAATCCTGGTCACATACTGTTTCTTCATGCCGACTGCCGTGCAACCGCCCCGGATATAACCGGTCACCTGCTGGATTTCTTTTACATGGATCATGGATAGGGATTTCTCCCCCACTACCTTTGCCGCTTTCTTCAGATCCAGTTCTTTGTCTATGGGAATCACAAACACAAAATAATTCTTGCTGTTTCCCACCGTCACCAGCGTCTTATATACCTTTTCATATGGCAGATGCAGCATATCCGCAATCTGGAGCGCATCTACGAACTCTTCGCATTCATACGTATGCGCTTCATAAAGGATCTTCATCCGATCCAGGATACGCATAGCATTTGTCTTGATCTCTTTTGATTTCGCCATGATTTTCCTCCGCACAAGATGTTCTCTACAGGCTATACTTTATCACATCTGCGAAGAATTTCCATACTTTATATTATAATTCGACCGAAGGCGCGCCCGCAAGCGTCATCCGGTTCCGAAGGAGGCCTGCTCATGGACACTCTGATGAATGTCAGTCACGTCAGTTATGCGTACCATACCCTGGGCGGGGAGACCATGGCTCTGTCAGATATCACCTTTTCCGTGGGAGAGGGGGAATTTCTGGCCATCGTAGGGCCCAGCGGCTGCGGTAAATCCACGCTGCTCTCCCTCCTCTCCGGTCTGATGGAACCGGAACAGGGCACCATCGAGATCCGTCAAGATACCGAAGAAGGCAAGACCCAGATCGGATATATGCTCCAGAAAGACCATCTTTTTGAATGGAGGACCGTCTACCGCAATGTCATCCTGGGACTGGAGATTCAGAACCGGATGACACCGGAAAATCTTTCCCATGTGGATCAGCTTCTGGAAGAATATGGCCTGTCCAGATTCAAAAATGCCCGTCCTTCCGAGCTGTCCGGCGGTATGCGCCAGCGCGCGGCGCTGATCCGGACGCTGGCCCTGGATCCTCAGCTTCTGTTGTTGGATGAACCGTTTTCCGCCCTGGACTATCAAACCCGTCTGAATGTCTGCGACGATGTATATCAGATCATACAAAAAGAAAAAAAGACCGCGGTGCTGGTCACTCACGATCTTTCTGAAGCTATCAGTATGGCGGACCGGGTCCTGATCCTGTCCAGCCGCCCCGCCGCCGTCCGCAAGACCGTCGAGATCCGATTCACCGCAGACGGGTTGACTCCCATGGAGCGGCGGCAGGCTCCGGAATTCAAAGACTATTTCAATGAAATCTGGAAGGAGTTGAATCACTATGCCTGATGTTTCTCTCCGCCAGGCGGAATATATCCGCCGCCACCGCCGCCACCATCATCTGGTCGCTCTCTGCCGTTTCCTGGCTTTTGCCGGCTTCCTGGTCCTCTGGGAAATCAGTGTCAATCTGGAATGGATCGATGCCTTTATCTTCAGCAGTCCCAGCCGGGTACTGCAGACAATTCTGGAAATGGGCGGTGACCACACCCTGTTCCGCCATACCGGCATCACTCTTTATGAGACTCTGCTGAGTTTTGCCCTGGTCATTCTGGTCAGTTTTCTGGCAGCGACTCTTCTATGGTTCTCCAGTTCTCTCTCCGAGATCCTGGAGCCCTGGCTGGTCATACTGAACAGTCTGCCCAAATCAGCTCTGGCCCCGCTCCTGATCGTATGGCTGGGCGCCAACATGAAGACGATCATCATCGCCGGTATGTCCGTGGCAGTATTTGGCAGTATCATCAGCATGTATACAGCGTTTCGCACTACAGATGAAGAAGAGATCAAACTGATCTACACGCTCGGCGGCTCTCGCATGCAGGTGCTTCGCTGCGTAGTATTTCCATCCAGCGTACCCGCCATCATCAGCATCCTGAAGGTCAACATCGGCCTTTGTCTGGTCGGCGTCATCATCGGCGAATTCCTGGCCGCCCGGGAAGGGCTGGGATATCTCATCATATACTCCAGCCAGGTATTCAAGCTGAACTATCTGATCGCCGCCCTGATCATCCTTTGCCTCATCGCCTTCTGCCTGTATCAGGCGATCCAGAAGCTGGAGCACCATATCCGGAAAAACAGAAAACTCTAGATTTCCTCCTGCGCAGTACGCACTGCCTTCAGGATCGCCTGTTCCATTACCTCCGCAGCCAGCGTTCCTGCCATATTGATATCTGCTTCCACCTCTCCGCAGGACGCGGCATAGATCGTGTCTCCGTCCGCCATCGTCCCTACCGGATAGATACAGCGGGCGTAGGCACATCTGGTCATAGAAGCGATCTTCCCCATCTCTGCTTTGGAAAACTTTCCGTTAGTCACTACAGCGCCAATCGTGGTATTTCCGGCAAACAGATCTGTCTTTCGGCTGATTTTATACATCTCCCGGCAGCTGTCTGCAAAACCGGTTCCATCTTCGGTCCGCAGCCCGGCGATCCTCTGTCCGCACGAGGGATCTACAATATCTCCCAGGGCATTGACTGCCACCACCGCCGCAATCTTAAGCTCCCCTGCCTGCACCGCACAGATACCCAGTCCGGACTTCATGGCCCGCTCCATTCCATAGAGCTTGCCCACCGAAGCGCCGGTTCCTGCACCTCTGCTTCCGCAGAAAGGACTGTTATGCTCTGCGTCCAGACACGCGTCATATCCCATACGGGCGTCCGGCCGCACATCGGCTCTTCCCAGGCCCAGATCATAGATACAGGACTGGCAGACCAGAGGCACCTTCGCAAACCCGGTGTCAAAACCGACTCCCCGTTCTTCCAGATAACGCATGACGCCGTCTCCGGCTGCCAGGCCGTAGGCGGATCCTCCAGAAAGCACGATGGCATGGACCGGATTGTCCGCAGTAAGCGGATCGGCCAGAAGAGTCTCACGGGACGCAGGACCTCCGCCGCTCACATCTATTCCTACCCTGGCTCCCTGATCAAACAAAAGTACCGTGACTCCGGTCTTAGCCTCCTCATCCTGCGCGTTCCCTATCCTCAGTCCTTCGATCCGGCCTGCCGGAATCTCCTGCAGTACATCGCTATGCAGCATTCTTCTTATCTCCTCCTCTTCTTATACCTGTTTCAGCGCCACCGCCAGCGTCCGCGACACAGCGCCTGCGATCACGCAGCATACGGCCGCCTCAATCAATCCCTGGACACCCACAAACGCCACCACGAACAGGAAAGGGTTGGTCGTTCCAAAGGTCTGTGCAAATCCCTGGATATAATCCGTCTGATAGAAAAATACAACCAGGGAAGTCATGTAAAGCACTGTATTCAAAACCGGACATGCCAGACTTGCCGTCAAATATGCTCCATTCTTCATCACCTTTCTGGCGGCACGGAAGATCAGTCCGCACAGCCACCCTTCCAGAACTCTCGGCACAATACATGTAAACGCCGTCGCCGCAGGATTTATGCTGAACAGCATAGTTCCGAAAAAGCCAATGCCGAAACACTGCATCAGACTGGTAATTCCAAAAGCCAGGCCGCATACGGCACCCCCTTTCGGCCCCAGCAGGATAGCTCCGACCGCCACCGGCACGGTCAGGAAAGTGATAGACAGACCCAGGGTCTGAAAATACCCCAGCGGCGTAAAGGCCATGATAAAGATGATCGCGACCATCAATGCCAGTTCCACCATGTACAAAGTGCCCGTTGTGTTGTTATTCCTCATTTTTTTCTCCTTCCGGCTGATAAAACGGCGCATACGCGTCCCCTGTCTTTCAGCTCTCTAAATTTTGGGGATTCTAGAAATTGGTGAAAACGCAGTCAGCCTGCATACAGAACAGACATACGGCCTTATATGAGTTGCCGCCTCGGTCGGCACTTTTTAAACCGGATGTCCATATGAATCAAGATATCAGAAACAGTATATGGCGATGCGTTTTCTCGCAAGAATAACGTTCCCTTATAATATAACACACCAGTTCAAAATAACAACCATATATTTCTGTTGACGAAAAAGAGATTCTGTGATATCTTTTATTTAGACATTTAGAAAATCATCTAATTGTTATTATAAATTGGAAGGTAGTGTCAAGTGATCTATGAAAAACTAAGCCGAAAAAATTAGGCTCAACAGA